>Ga0302179_10000075_pt1 | contig 93575 bp, 67 predicted proteins | sample I_Palsa_E3_1_FD_198788 | JGI IMG/M metagenome (GOLD analysis project Ga0302179, IMG submission 198788) | Peat permafrost microbial communities from Stordalen Mire near Abisko, Sweden - I_Palsa_E3_1 | ecosystem: Environmental > Terrestrial > Soil > Palsa > Peat permafrost | place: Sweden...
CGACCCGGTCATCGCCCGCCGGCGTGAAACACACGGCAGTGGCCTGGGCATCTTCCGTTACGTGGTCGAGCAAACCGCAGCCTTGCTGCATCAATTCCGCCGCTTGCGAACCCGAGTTGACCGGCGCGATGATGTCCACGAGGCCTTCATGAGCCTTGGATGCTCGATGATTTGCTGGCGAAGGCTTCATAGTTTCAGCGGCTATTTTTAGAAGCTCTTAGCGTTAAATCCTCGTGCTGGTGGATGGAATTGCTATCCAGCGCCAGGGCACTAGATTAGTAGGCATACCGCTAATGAGCGACTCAGAAATGGACAGGGCGTTGTGGGATATGGCCAACGCCATTACCGCGTTTGCGATTGTGCAGACGATTGCTTTTGTCTATGTCACTCTTCAACGCGAAGCAGGGAAAGCTTTAGCAACGCGCTTTGCAGTGAGTTGGATTCGAAGGCTAACTCCCATTTTTGCCATGGGCTATGTTCTGACGATTTGGGGCTGCTATTGGTGCCGACCTACGCCGGGTATTCACTGGGCCGCATGGTTCTTTTCCAGCCTAGGACGTAGCATTGTCGTCGTCTTTATGGGCAGCATCCCTATAATCTCAACTCTTGCTTCGAGAGCTCTCCCGAAGGCGAGATAACCAGCCGCACGTGACATCGACAAGCCTTCTTATAGTTCCGAGGCTGAGAGCAAAAGGCAATCGAGCTGTGGACCAATGGTATCTCCCGTTGCTAAAAGCGTTCAGAGTGGCCTCGGCAGGTATATTATCCTTACCACGGCCAGGCTCGGCACTGAGGCTTGGGCACGCGGCGTTCGTTTCGACCGCCACAAATGAGATTTTCAAAGATCTCGTTGTGCAGGTGTGCCTTGATCTTCCAAAACGTGGCCTCGACGCCCTCCTCCTAAGCCTGCACGAACGGACTCTCGCAACATAATCATGCGACAGGTTCCGACGAAGAGCGCATCGCTTCGTATGTACGGCGTGTCTTTCGACAAGCTTGTAGATCTCGATAACAGTATCCCATACTTCGAGACAGCCTTCGTGTAGGCATGTCATGGCGCCGCCACGCACGGGTCCCACACTGAGATTAGCGGTGTGAGCTGTGTTGCATTATGGGGCGTTCACATAGAGCGGGACATCCTTCAATTCGGGTAATTTGGCACTGCTTCCGGCCGCTTGCAATGCGACGCCAAGCACCTCGTTTACATCGTCCGTGACTAACTTCACTACTCGCCTAGCATCGTTACGAAGCAAATCCTGACAAGTCAGCACTGTACGCGTGAATGCTCCCAAGGCTTGCCGCACGGGATCTGCCTTGCCTTCGCGCACAGCCTTTCGTAAATCCTCATAGGGTTGAACCAGGTCGGGTATCATGAACCAGTCATCCTTCCTTATTGAACTGCTGAGGCGGAAAAGCATGTATGGGTATTGGGACAACGATCCCCCACCCTTCAAGAGAAGCCGGAAGTCGTTCTTATCGACCAAAACGTTGGCTGGATCGACGGCTCCTTTTGGGGCCCGCATAACGAAATACCACCCTGTCCGAGGTGGATTAGGTGCCCACGAGATCCCAATTTCCAGAATTGATTCGTCTGAACTGCCCGTCAGAAGGCCGATGCCCAACTTCAGCGGCTCGACAAAAGGCATGGCAGCACTAACATACGAGACACCTGCCACCTCTGCCATCTTCTCAAGCACGCTGACAAACGGAGCGACCAAATCCGCGCTCTTTACCGAGAATAAACCCATTTCCATGTCAAGTGATCCGCCGCGATACGGAACGTCTCGCAGTAAAGGTCGATCCAACTGAATAATTCGATCAATTCGACTAGCGTCGGCGTCCCTCAAATCGTTCGGCGTCGTGACGGTTTGGAAGACCGCTTCCTGTCCACTCAAATGCGGGAGTCCGATGTAGCTGTGGACCGTTCCGTAGAATTTACTAATACCTTTTCTGACATCTACCACTCTGAGGGAACGCAAGGCGACGCTGACGTACATTTGCTCAGCGACAAGCTCACTCGGAACAAGGCCATCCGGCACTTGCTCGAGTGGCGCAAAAATCCATTCTTCCGCTTTTGTCCGCCAAATCTTGGCCCACCAACCCATTGCTTGCCTCCCACAGCTCGGTCAAAACGCGACAAGATTTAACGAGGTGAACACTGACTCAGCCCAAATCCAGGCCGACTGCGCAGGTGTGGCATTTATGCCTGTCCTATAGAACGCAAAGCCCAAAATGTAGTTTGCGCCATCCAGCAACGCTGCGCCGGAATCGCCTTGTGCAGTCTTGTCGTCAGTAAAAACCTTGAGCTGGTTGTATGGCTGCACGAAAGGAATGTCGGGACTCCATCCTTCGATGGTCGCTGACATCGTCCCAGATACAAGTCCGTCGAACTTTACAGACTCATTCTGCCTGGGAGACACCCCCTTCAACGGTCCGGCGGTGGTGTTGGGGGTACTTGGCAGCGTCGTCACTTCCACAAAACACGCATCACATACGGGATCGGAATCTCGAATCGTTCCCGGCTGCCCATCAACGGTAACGCTGGTACCGATGCACAACGATTTTGCCGAACCGCCTACTCCATGCAACGAACAGGTAACACCTGTCCGGTTTTGGGAGTCGCGGACGACAGTGCCGGCGGTGGAATTTGGCGCAGCACCACCGACAGCCACGCCCCAAGGCTTCGGCGGTACTGCGGTGTATTCAATCGCGGGCAAAGCGGCTGCGATAATACTCACGGGTCGCGCAGCGAGAGTTTTAACTGCAAAATCCGGTCCAATTGCACCCATGATCCCATGGTAATGCCGAAGAGTGGAGAGCGAAACCGCTGAGGTTTGCTCCAATATTGCCAATTCCGTCATCCGACGTCTTCGCCAATTTTCCCAAGCTTGGCGCAGATCGAGCTTATTAGCCTTGAGGCGTATCACAGCTGGAGTGGGTGACGCGAAGTCTCGATCAAGCACGATTAACGTGTAGCTGGCAGGAGAGGAACTCCCGAGTGGTACTACAATTGTCTCAACGCTCGCCAAAGGGCGGTGTGTTGAACCGATCTCGTTCAAGAGAACTCGGTATTCTCTGGCAGACATCGCAATCTGCCAAAAAACCGTCGCCAATAGAGGCTCTACTCGCGTGGCATCTTGCAGCAATTGGGAGATTCTGCGGTGCGCAGTGCCGTTATCGATTTTGGCAAAATCATCTCCTGCAGAGCGAATAGTGTCGTGCTTCTCCGCGAACTCCCGCAGATTCATAAAGCCGCTCCCAAATAATGGTCTTAAATGATGTCTTGCCTTGCCACAATGTCAAGGCGCGCCAGTTCTCAAACAACTGCCAAGGTTTCGCGGTCGACGGTGCCCGTGTTCCAGACGCCGCATCGCATTTCGCCGACCCGTCGAGTTCATTGGAGCGCGAGATTAGAACTGATATGCGGGCCGACGCTGGAGCCTTTGCAAACCCTGAAGGTCGATCTAGCCTATCGTCTCGCTACGCCGATCGTCGTGGCATCTGCCCGGAGGTAGGAAAAAAACGGCAGGGTTTCTCCAAAGCCGAAAAATTTGTAACCAATGCTGTACACAATTTGCTGGAAAACATGGTCGAAATGGTGTACATGGACAACTGTTGACGCGCGACGTAGATCGCGGCAATTTCGCTAGTTGCAGTCGAAAACAAGAGTTAGGAAATTCGAGCCTAAACGCCTCATAACCCGGAGGTCGGAGGTTCGAATCCTCCCCCCGCTACTAGTAAATGGTTGAAGGCCAGCCACTTAGGCTGGCCTTCACTGTTAGGTACCTGCTGCGGTGTACACATTATGGTCTTTCAGATGGCACTTTCGCCGCTTCTCTTTCCTCGAAATTCGCTGAACAACGCCACCTTTTGTTTGTTCGTCGGTGTGAGAACCCGGAGGTCACGGAAAATTGTAACCGATTGCCAATATGGCGCTTCCGCGAACGCCCTCGTAACAAATGTGACTCTCACATCTCCGCGCACCAGGATTTCCAAAGCATTCTATAGCACGTTTCAATGTCGCGCGCGAAGCGCGGCCCATCCATCAGCGGGCTGCTGTTCAGCCGATCTCGCATAGTCGATCGCAACTCAGCCAAACGCGGAAGATCACTGGCCAGTTCAATTGCCGTCTGTAGATATCGAGCTTCAGATTCGGTTGCCAGATATCCCAGCCCGACGTTGGAAAGAATCGTCAACCCGCTCCGCGTAAATCCGGCGGTTCCCACCAGGCTCACGGTGGGGACGCCCATCCACATGGCGTCGCACGTTGTCGTTCCGCCGGGATATGGAAATGGATCCAACGCGATGTCGATCGAGAGATATTGTGCGAAATACTTGATCAACGTCTGAGAATCGGCAAATTCCAATCGTGCTGAATCGATTCCTTCTGCGGCAAACCGCTCGATTACTTTCTGCCGATGCTCGCCGCGATGAGTATGCAGCAGTAGCCGAGAGTCTTTGACTGATCGAATCAGTTTGATCCACAAATCCAATGTCTGCGGCGATACTTTGCAAAAGTTGTTGAGACTGGCAAATGTCACGCCTCTGCCGGACAGCGCCGGCAACTCGTTCACATCGGGCGTTTTGATTCCCGGATCGTAGCACCAATACGTCCGCGGCAACCGGACTGACTTTTCGGAATAAAATGCGTCCGTGATACCGGGCGGATCGAGAAGTGCGTCCGTCAGCCGATAGTCGATCGCATCGAGTCCGGTGGTTGAACAATAAGCCAGATATGAAATCTGCACCGGCGCGGGCCGGCGCGCAAAAGTCAGTAGACGATGATCGCGCATGTGCATGGTTAGATCGACGAGAATGTCGATTTTGTCGGCGCACACCCGATCAGCAAGCGCATCATCCTTCATGCCCAAGGTCGGTATCCATTGATCTGATTTTGTTCGCAAGCGGCGCGTGATGGCATCCGGCCTGCGAACCGCCGAGTAGCTGAAAACTTCAGTCTGCTCGTGATCTTGTGCGTCGAAAAGCCGCAAAAGAAATCGGCCGACGGGATGTTCGCGAAAGTTCGGTGATACGTATCCAATCCGCAGCCGACGCTCGGGCGCCGGCGAATTTTCATGAGGCCGATGATGAATCTTTAGCGGCTCGGCAAACCGCCGGCTCCATGCTCGGTGTTCGCGCAGCAACGCTGCCGGATCGTGATGCGGATCGAAGTGCATCATATAAACGAGATTGCTGTGGCACTTCATAAACTGGGGATCGGCCTGCGCAACCTTCCGATAGCATGCCAGCGCCCCGTCAAAATCCCCCGCGTCCCGCAATGCTGATCCCAGATTATGCCGCGATTCCAGATGCCCCGGCTCAAGGGATAGCGATTTGCGATACGCATTGATGGCCGCATCGATATGGCCGCGGAGTTGGACGGCTACACCCAGCTTGAAATACGAATCCGCGTCCCCCGCGCGCTCGGCCATCAACTGCCAGCACCGGATCATCGCTGCTTCAAATCGCTCAACATCTTTCACCTTGCCGATTGTTGAAAACGGGTCCGCACCCGGTTTCAGCGTCAGCGCCCGGCAATACGCGGCCGCCGCCGACTCTATGTCGCCAAGATCGGTCAGGGCATTGCCCAAACGCGTGTGAGCACCAACGCTGCGCGAATCAATCTCGATCGCGCGCTGGAACGCATCGATCGACGCCGGAAGATTCCCACCACGCTGGCAGGTAATTCCCAGACGAAACCACCAATCAGCAACTTGCGGATTGATCCGCAGCGCCCCACGATAGACATCCGCTGCCTCGGCAAATCGCCGCGCTTCTAGCAAAACATCGCCAAGATTAATGTGAAACTCCAGAACATCCGGCTGCCGCTCGATTGTTTGCTTCCACGTATCGATCGCTTCTTCGTAGCGACCGCATTTTTGCAAAACTTCTGCAAGCCCCGGAAAAATCCCCGGCTCATCTGGATTCAATTCTCGCGCCCTGACAAATGACCTGATCGCATCTTCCAGCAAGCCCGCTCGGCGTTGTACTTTTCCCAACTCCACCAACCATCGCACATTTCGCGGCTGAACATCGACCGCGCGATTCAAGAATGAAGCAGATAATTGGAGATTTCCCCGACGCGCCGTTGTCAGCGCTGCAAGATACAACGCCTCGGCCATCTTCGGATCACCCGCCAGCACTTGCCGGCAAAGATCCTCCGCTGCGCGCAGCCGCCCAGCATCAAAATGCTGGCGTGCGATTAATATTTTCTGAGCGGGCGTCAGGTCGTGCATCGAACGCCAATTATAAATTCAATTCGCGGGAATGGATTGCGGCAGCTTCGGGCATCGAGCACAGGGCGGGGGAATCAGGGCCGTGGGCTCGTGATCGCTTTCGTTTTGTCCGCGTTGCCAGCTTTGGCCGAAAAGGTCTTGCCACGTCCGTTTTCACCTCGGCGTGAAAATCTTCGAATAAATCATCCCTTTCCACGACTACCCCTCAGAACCGAGCGGCGGACCGCCCGGATTATTATCTAGCGAGGTGATGCCATGTTATGGAAAGCAATGAAGTTAAGTGCAGTTGCGATCGGTGGAGGAGCCATTTTAGGTGGATTGATCTTCGGATCCGATCTGGCCAGTTACATCCGAAGTTCATCCAATTCGATCTCCCGGTCCATCAAGGACAACATACCGCTCGATTTTCAGATCACCCGGGCTCGTGACCTGCTGGCGGGCACGGATTCGGAGATGCGCAAAAATGTGCGATTGATGGCCGAAGAGGAGGTCGATATTGCTTCGCTGCGAACCGATATCGATCGCGCCAAAGAGTCCCTGGATGAGGAAAGGGCGCGGCTGCAAAAATTGCGAGATGATCTGGCAACCACGCAGAAGAGTTTCACCTTTGGCGAATTTACTTACAGCCGTGAACAACTCACGCAGGAATTGGCCCGGCGTTTTAAGTTCTACCAGGAGGCCGAATCCGCGCTGGAACAGAGACGGCAGATTCTGGCGAATCGACAAAAGGCGCTTGCCACGGCTTCGCAAGCCATGGAAGTAGCCCGTGCGCAGCGCGTGACCTTGCAGTCCGAAATCGATGCACTCCAGGGCCGCTGTCGCCTGGTCGAAGCGACATCCGGCGGAACGGATGTTCATTTCGATAACACCAAGTTGGCTCAAGCAGAACAGGTTGTTGGCGAAGTTCGTCGGCAACTTGACATCTCCGAGCATGTGCTCGCACAGGAAGCCAAATTCACCGACCCGATGGCGATCAATGTAATGGACGAGAAGGACCTTCTCAAAAAAGTTGATGCGCACCTTGCGCAGTCCCATGCGATGGAACCGAGCGTGCCGAGCCCTCTGTCGGATACGGCCGCTGCGATCGACAACCATTAGGGCACATCGCCAGTCCATATGGTATGCGATTGCATTTACCTGAGTTTGTCATGGAAAGACCTGCTATTGAATCTAGTTCCAGCGATGACGGCCAAACAGTCACCCAGGTTCAAGATAGCTTTGAACAGGCGCAGCGGATGGTGAAGGATCTGGAGCAGTTTCTTAACGCCGCGCTTGATGGCTCGGGACTGACAGAGAGCTCATTTCGTTGGCCGTTGCGGTACAATTCAGGGCGTTCTGCGGATATTCAAGGCTGTGTTACCAGGAATTGAAACCGTGTTGATGGTGCGGCTTAAACAATGCGAATGTGCCCTGTCCGATGGCCTGTTGGACGAGGCGTATGATCTGGCGGTTCAGCCGGATCTGCGGGGCCATCGTCGTGGGCAACATTTGATCGAGAAGCTCGTGAAGGCATTCGTCGAACGTGGCCGGCAACATTTGGCGGCTGGTCGATTGCTGCAGGCGAGTATCGATTCCGAAAAGGCTGGGCGACTCGGTGGGAATCTCGGGACTGTCGCCCAATTGCGGATGGCGATCAAGAATGCGTTGCAGAGCGAAGACCGGGCGAATCAGGAATTCGGCAAGGTTCTTGGCGATGCACGGCGTAACATGGATCAGGGTCAATTGAGCGTGGCCGAAAAAATGCTCGCTGCGATCGATACCTCAGATGCACGGGTGGACGGATTCAAGCAGGATATTGCGGGACGTCGCTTAGCCATCGAAGCGGGGCTGAAGAAAGCGTCGGAAGCACTCGCCGCCGGGAATTGGGAAGCTGCGATCGACTTCATTGCCCCTCTGCGCCGTGGATGTACGCAAGATGCCGGTCTTCGAAAGCTATGCGGTGAGATCAGGGATCATTTGGCCAGGGAAACAATCGCGGCATTTGAGGCCGGCCGGCTCAACGTTGTTGCGGGTCTTCTCGCTGGATTAGACCGATTGCCGATTCAAAGCGTGGATACCGATAATTTGCGAGCGACTCTCAACCAATGCCGCATGGCTTACGCCGCCATTGAGAATGGCCAACCCCACGACGCCGAGGCGGTACTACGAAGGCTTTGCTCTCTGTGGCCGAAAGCTACATGGTTGGCAGCAGCCGCAGACCGAACCAAGGAACTCGGCGCGGCACTTTCAGTTATTCGGAGCAGCCCATTGTCGTTGGTAGCCATGGCTTCCGATCGAACTAACCAAACTTCGCCAACCACTTCGCCAGCCGTCGCCGCACCGCCGCACATTCCGCAACCGAATGTGATGACGCCAGGATCGTTCTGCCTGCATGTCGATGGTATCGGAAGCTTTCAAGTTTTTACCAGCTCGTCCATCACGATCGGGCCGATTGGCTCCTCCCGTGCCGTGGATGTTCCGTTGATGCTGGACGTCGGCGTGCCGGTCGTAACCATTTCACGATCTGACGAGGATTATTTTTTGAAAGCCGCTCGGCCGGTCGTCGTAAATGATCAGCAAGCCGTCAATAAGCTATTGAATAGCGGGGATCGAATCGGCTTAGGATCGCGCTGTCGAGTCACCTTTCGCCGGCCAAGTGCTGCGAGCACGACCGCGGTGCTGGACTTGTCGGGGACACGATTATCCAACTCGAATGTTCGGACGGTGTTATTAATGGATCGTGAAATCATCATAGGACCAGGATCAAGCGCCCATATCCGCGCTGATGATTTACCCGCCCCGCTGGTGCTGCAACGTCGCGGCGACGGATTATTTTGCCGGTCTACGACCGAAATGACCGTCAATGAAAAGCCGGTTGGCCTGGCCGCAGAAGTTCCGCTGGGGGCTCACGTTTCTGTTGGATCCCTTCGTTTCGTCGTCGTCAGGGAGCAGAGGACATGACACTCGAAGAACCAGTTATGGCACGGGGTTTCCAGTACAAGCACGGCGATCGACCGCTGGATGGGTTCACTATCCAGCGCGCGGCCGGCCGGGGGGGGTTCGGCGAAGTGTATCAAGCTGTCAGCGACAGCGGCCGTGAGGTGGCGCTCAAGCTGGTGCATACCTATGAGCAAATCGAATTGCGCGGCATCAGCCAGTGTATGAACCTCAAGAGTCCACATTTGGTCACCATCTTCGATGTGAAATACGGCGAAGACGGCCGGCCGTGGGTGATCATGGAGTTTGTCTCGGGACCGTCGCTGCGAGAGTTGCTCGACGCCGCACCATCTGGACTTGGCGTCGCCAAAGCAGCGTTCTTTCTGCGGGAAATCGGCAAGGGGCTGACGTATCTGCACGACTGTGGAATTGTCCACCGCGATCTGAAGCCCGGAAACATCTTTTATGAAAACGGCTATGTCAAAATCGGCGATTACGGCCTGAGCAAAGCGATGAGCCTCACCCGACACAGTGGCCAAACCGTCGCCGTCGGCACACTACATTACATGGCTCCGGAAATTGGCGAGGGGCGATACGACCGCAGCATCGACATCTATGCCATGGGCGCTTTGCTATTCGAGATGCTCACCGGGCAGGTGCCGTTTTTTGGATCAAGCCCGGCCGAGGTGCTGATGAAGCATCTGACGGCGGATGTGAATCTTGATGGAATCGAAGAGCCACTGAAATCCGTGATTCGCAAAGCGATGGCGAAGAATCCGGCCGATCGCTACCAGAGTGTTCAGGAGATGGTCGAGGCGGTGTATGGATCGGATGAGATTCGCAACAGTGTCACGCAGTTTTCGCCGGAGAGTTTGACGATGGTGGCGGGCCGAATTGCTGGGAACGTTGGCAGCAGTGGGAACAGGCCGGCGGAAGATTGGCGAATGAGGGGGGAACAGAGAAAGCAGAAGATGCGGCGTTGGGGCAAAAAATGGTGGAAGTCCAAAGACGACTTATTCGGAGATGCCTCTGCCGCACCGGACCCGATAGCCTGGCCTGGGCGGATTTTTCTTGCGGTGGCAGCTGCGGGGTTGGCGGCATTTATAGTGGCCTCGCTGGCCGATCAGTCGTTCGCTGCTGATGAAGCTTGCTGGACATTTTTATCAATAATGGGAGCCGCGGTTGGAGCGATGCTTTCATGGCGATTTATTTCGCCGGGATTAGCGGGTGAATCGACATGGTTTCAGCGGTTTGCGATCGGCGCACCTGCGGCATTGGCGGCAATGCTCCTGAGCGCGCCGGCGTGGGCCGACCCGCTGCATCCCCGCAATGAGGGAAATCTGATGCTGGCGAGCTTTATCGGCTTGCTGGTGCTTGATTGGAAAAAGCGACTTTCTCCGTTTCGTAAGGATCGGCTATCGCTCAGCCTGGCCATCACGGCAGCCATCGCGGTGTTAATCCTCTGCGGCATGTTTAATCTCGGTGACCAGCAATCGCCAATGGTCTTTGCCACGGTGATCGGTGCATCGGTGGCAACCGGACTGTGCGCGCCCAAGAGTCCGCGTCGGCTCAAATCAAAGCCATCGGAACAAACAGCCGCACCGTTTCCAAGTCCCGGTCCGACACCGTCGCCAATGGCGATGCCACCCATACCTCCAATCCCACCGATTCCTCCGGTTCCACCAATTCTACCGGCCTCGTTCCGGTCGCCGTTCGACGGTGCATTTGGTCAACGCCGCACCGGAGAGAAAAACCGCACGGTGTGGGTGATCGCAATGGTGGTCATGGCGATGTTTTTCCTGGGCATATTCCCATTTCGGATAACAGGGGGCGGAATCTTTCCGATGCGCGTGTTCGGAATCTCGGCCTTCATGCCAATAGTCCTGATTTTGGTAGTCTTCTCGCTGTTCCGCCGGAACAAAGAGTCTTCAACGCGAGAATCCTTCGGCGCTGGGCAGCCGATTTCGCAGTTCAGCAGCAGCGGCGCGGCGGTGGCTTTGGGGATTGGCCGGTGGCTTCTTTCGCTAATCGGGACAGTGTTGCTGTGGGCATCTCTTATTCTGGCATTTTCATGGCTCGTCAATTTGCCGGGCGTGATTGTGGCGATTCAAAGGCATCAGCCCTACGTGGCTGAGGGAAGCTTCCTCGATGCCGCGGCTGGATCGCACTGGCCGAATATTGTGCGAAGCCTGGCCGCTTTTGCTGCGTGTGTCCTGGGGTTTGTGTCGGTGATTGTTCTGATGCTGGCGCGGCGCAGCCGGGGAGCGTTGCACATGATGCGGGCGCTGATCGGCGCTGGATTGCTTTTTGTGGCAGTGTTTGCATTCGCCGCTTCATTGCCGAGCTGGTCGAATTTTCAGATTTCACCTCGTTTCGACGAGTGGATTGCGGAATATCTTCAGAAGATCGATTCAGCCAGGGCAATCGTGGCGGCGGTGATTTGTGCGCTGGGCATGACGGTAATTATGTGGCCCCCAAAAAAGCGGAGTTTTGTTGCTATAGCACCGAGTACACCCATGAGTGAAGTCGGAAAGGCTTGATCCATGGCTCGCACGCTGCACAACTGGATGCGCGGTCTGGTGTTCCTCATGCTGGTAATTGGCACGGCGTGGATTCTGCGGAGCTATCGGCTGGCCATTGAGTTGAAAGATCGGGGGCAGGCGATAGCCTCGTCCACCCATGCGGCGGTGGATTTGCGGACTGCCTTCCGATCGTTGAGCGGCGATTCGCATCCGCACGCCACCACGAAACCGTGGATGGATAATTTGGCCGGCTATGAGCAAGCGCATCCCGGCAAATGGATTGTGGGTCAGAGCAAAGTGGTATGTGTATCGCAGTCGGAGGCGATCGCGGCGGCTCGGGATGATGCGGCGAGCAAAATCGGCGATCTGATTCAAACGCCCGATTTGTCGACGGAGAAACATGATTGGATCGTACGGCGCATCGCGGCCGATGTACGTAATGGCCAGATGCAGACCGATTCGGAGACGGAGCAGTTTGATCGGCCTTACGGGACAGTGTGGATTGGATCGGTGCTAATTGATGCCTCTCCGGACCAACTCAGGCCGCTGATTCAGCAATATAGGATCGACGCTAACGAGCGCATGCTCCTGGTATCTGCTATGCGGCTGGCGGCGATTGGAATATTGGTCATGGCGTGGCTGGCCTATTTTCCAATCAACTTCGCCACCAAAGGATTTTTTGCCAAGCGTCTGCGATTCAGCGCTACGGCGATAACGGCAGCCGTGGTGCTCTTTTTGGTTTGAGTGATTCGTGGCCCATCATTTGAATGCCAGTGCGGTTAAAATACCTCGGCTATGCAAGAACCAAGCGAAGCGGATCGGTATCTGCTGGAAGAAATTCGCCGTGGTAGTGGCGAGGCGTGGTCGCAGCTTGTCGATCGCTATCAGGGCCGGCTCATCGCTTATGCCCGCCGTCATGCCCCCCAAGGCATCGAGCCCGAAGATCTGGTTCAAGATACCTTTGTCCTCTTCCTTCGTGGCGTGGCCGGTTTTCGTGGAGACGCCAGCCTTGAAACTTTCCTCTTTGTGATTCTCCGCCGGCGATTGGGAGATGCGTATCGTGTTCGGCGCATAGGCGCTTGTGGGTTGCCCAATGCTGACGATTCCAAAAACAGTTTTCAATCGCTTCCCGCACCTGATCCAACCGCTAGTTGGTACGTTCGCCGCGATGAAGAACGTGACGCGGCCCGTTCAGCTCTCGCCGTGGCTGTGCGGTCACTTGTTCGGACAATGCAGGAGAATCAAAGTTTCCAAGACCTTCAGATCGTCGAGCTTCTTTTTTACGCCCAATGGAAAAACCGGCGAATCGCATCCGAACTGGATGTAGATGCCAAGCAAATCGCACTGCTCAAACATCGCTGGCTCAAACAGCTTCAGGAGCGAGTTGTACAGTCACATGAACATCGACTCGATCACACGTCGATGCTTTGGGATACTCCCGAGATTCTCGACTCGCTGCTGACGGAGATATGGGAAGATGAGCGTCCGAGTTGCCCCAAGCGCAGCACCATCGGCGGCTTTGTGCTGGGCACGCTGGATGAGGCGTGGCAGCACTACATCGATTGTCATATCAACCGAATGGAATGTTCGTTCTGTCGCGCTAACCTTGAAGACCTGCAAGCACAGAGCGTCCAGGACCCCGCCAATCTTCACCGCCGTATTCTTCAATCAACCGTTGGTTTTTTTCGTAAGTCTTAAGCATTCGCACCTACAAAACGTGCTGACACGTCAATTGTTTGCATGCCTCAGGCCTCAACACCATGACTCGCGGCAGGTGGCTCATCGCTGCCCCGGTGCCGCTAGCGTCTGCCCTGCCCCCTCAAGTTCTCGCCATATGATGACGGCTCCGGCCTCTCCGCCGACAGCTATCAGTTTGCCATCCGGCGTCACTGCCCCCGATTGCAGGAACGCCGTCTTTGCCGATGCCGTCTTGCTGACGTTTCCCGCCTCGTTGACGAGCTTGACCACGCCGTCTCCCGATGCCGCCGCCAACAGATCACTGGTTCCGATGAAGCCCACCGACATGACGTCCTTGCCGAACGATCCCACATTGGCCCGGCGATCTCCCGTCGTCGTGTCCCAGAACTTCACCTGCCGGTCCGCCGAGCAGGTTGCCAGTGTCCGCCCGTCCGCCTTCCACGCCACGCCGAACACGTGGCCCGTGTGGCCTTCCAGGGATCGGATCACGTTGCCTTTGTTGACATCCAGAATTTTGGCCATCCGATCCGTTGCTCCACTGGCCAGGAGTTTGCCATCCGGACTAAACGCCAATGCCAGCACCGCATCGCTATGCACATCTTTGAAATCACGCACGAGCTGACCGGTTGCGACGTCCCACAGTTTTACTTCACCGCTTCGTGTCGGTTCGCCGCTGCCGGTGGCCAGGAGCTTGCCGTCCGGGCTAAATGCCAGTGCTCCGACCCGGTCCGCCAAGTGCGAAGGCCCGTCCGCCGCGCCGATGGTTCGCCATAAAGACCATGACCCGCCGAGCGACCATGCCGTTGTCTCGTTCGCATCGCTCGCCAGCAGACTTCCTCCGCTGAAGATCACCGTATCAAGCGATTGGCCCCGGTCGCTCAGTGTCTCGAGTGGTGTGCCGTCATCCGCGGTCCATAGGTGAACGCGCCCATCCCCGCACACGCTGGCCAACAGCAGATTGTCCTTCGAGAACGCCAAATCGCGCGCCGGTTGCTCCGTCAAAGCAGTCGCCGTGGCCTTGGCGGTAACCAATTCGGTGTCGGCCTGCTTCTGTCGTGCATCGGCCGATCCGGCCGCCGCTTTCGCCGATGTCATCGCATCCGCGACTTTCGCATCCGCCGCCGTTGCGAGATTCAGTTCGGTGCGGGCGTTGGACATTGTCAGCTTCGCCGCGGCGACTTGTTCTTCCGCCGCTTTGATCGCCAGCTCGGCCGCCGATTTTTTTGCGTCGAAATTCGCCTGGGATGCACTGCCCTTGGCCGCCTCCAATACCTGGGTTCGCACGGCAACTAGGCTTTGCATGGTAACCACCTTCACCGCCGACGCCGATGGATCGTTCTGTGTGTCCTTCAGAGCCTTTTGAGCCGACGCCAAGTCCGTGGTTCTCTGCTTGAGATTGTCCTGCGCCGCTGCGAACGCCTTCACCGCCGCATCGCGGTCCGCTATGGCCTTGATCCGTGCAGCATCCTTTTCCGCCAGCGCCTTTTCCGCCGCTGCGTTCGCCGTCGTCGCATTCTTAAGTCGATCGGCTGCGGCTTTGCGCTCAGCCTCCGCCCGCTGTAGCACCGCTGTGAAATATGCCACGTCGCCAGCAGCTATCTGTTGGCGACGCTGTGCCGCCGCCAGCGCCGCATCGGCCGCCATGTCCCCTTTTAACTCAGCCACCATCGTGCCCTTGGCGACATCCCACAGCTTCGCCGGCCCGGTCTTCCCCGCAGCGGCGAAGAACTTGCCATCGGGTCGCACCACCAGCGACGTGACGGCCGACCCCTGGTTCATCTGCTTGACCATTCGCCCATCACCGGCGTTCCAGAGTCGCAGCGTTCCATCCTCGCCACCGGAAATCACTTCCCCCGACCTGACTGCCGCTAACCACTTGCCGTCCGCGCCGCCGGACACAATTTTCGCGCCGCCGTGTCCGGCCAACACGTACTTCACCGATGCCGGGGGCCGACGCCACATTTTCACTTCCCCAAAACCACCCGATGCCAGCACCATTCCGTCCGGGCTGAAGGCCAGCGACTCCACCATCTCCCGGTGCGCCGCCCCTGGTTCGGTCAGCTTCGGATCAGCTAACGACTGGGTCCATCGATGTCCCGGCAGATCGTACAGATCGATTCGGTTCGCCCGCCCCGCCGCTGCAAAGCGACCGTCCGCCGTCAGCGCCACCGCATACACCGGCTGCAATGCTTTGGCCGGCGCTTGCCATTGGATCGCCTGATCCCCACGCACCACACCTTTCGCTCCTTGATCGATCCACAACCGAATCACCCCCAGTTGCTGGGGCGTTAAATCCGCCGCCAACACCTTGTTATCCTTTGGCGGCATCACCGGATCCTCCCGGTGCGACGCCACTTTCAATAGCAAACTTTCCTGGCTCTTGCCCGCAATCACTGCCGGCCCATTCTCGCCACCCTTGAGGATGCCCTGCGGCGTTTCGAGGATCAGGTCCGCCTTGGCACGGGTTCGGTTGTGACATGCCAGACAACTGGCCCGTAGGATCGGCAATACTTCATGCTCAAAATCCACCGGCTCGGCGCGCGAAATCTCAGCAACGGTAATAGCCGGCCCGGCGGGCTTTTCCTGCGCTGCCGCCGCCATGGCCGCCGGTGCGACCAAGGCCCATCCGATCAGAAACATCCTGCGCATCATCATTCTATTTCACCGGCTGCGTCGTTGTTGTCGTCGGGGGCAGCGGCTTTACTTCCAGGACGAACGGAGCGGAATAAAATCCCACCGTCACATCCTTTCCCGCAAATTTCACCGTCGCTTGTCCCTCCATGTGAAGCACATACCGCCCCGCCGGGGTATTCAGCGCCGCCAGATCCAACGAGAAACTCGCCGCGTCGCTTTTCAGATCCACTGCCTGCTCTACCGCTGCTGCGAACGCCGGATGCCCGCTGACCCGCAAACCGATCGGCGTCGTGAATTCTCCACGCCGCGTCAGCTTCAACGGGATTGCCGCCTTCTGGCCGGCCCGCGCCATTACAACCGGTTGCGTGCTCGCCACGGTCACGGCGCTTTTGTCCGTTCCACTGACGGCTACCACGAACTCATCGGTTGCCCGCGACCACACCGTCGCCACTTTGTGCTCCGCGTCGTAGGTGCTGTCCACCACGGTTCCGCTCCGTGCTTCGTGACCGATCATCCGGCCGTCGACTAAGCTCGTGCCGATTACCTTGATCGGCCCGACCCATCCCTTGGCATCCTCCCGCGCCGTCAACATTATTTCTCCGCTGGATTCGCCGTGTCCGATCACCGCCTCTCCCGCTGTCACACCGTCCGGCAAACCGGTTACGTGAAGTGCGATGTCGCCGTCGAATCCATCCCGCCGCACCACGGCGATTTTGATCGGCGTCGTCCCATCGGGCCGCAGGAGCGTGCTCCAGATTGGCACTTCGCGCGAATCCTTCGGCTCCGGCAGCGGTGATGCGGGGACCACGACCAGCGCAAAGTCCGGCTCCGTTCGCCGCACGATCAAATGGTATGGGCATGTCACGGCGTACAGATTCCGCACCATCATCCGGTAGCTGCCGGCATCTTTCACAGTTAGCCGATAAGCAGGATCGCGCGTCGGTGCCGGGAACTCGGCTATACCAACCCCCGGTTGCTCCGACGGCAGCGAGACATCCACCAGCTTGCCGTCTGCCGACGCCCGCTGCACCACCATTGCCGGCGCAGCCACCGCCGCGGCCCCGCCCAACCGTTCGGACACGACTTCAATCGTGTAAGCCGAACCGGCCGACGCATCGAACTGATACCAATCCCGAAACCGCGGCCGCCGGAATTCGCCATCGACAACACACGGCACGATGATCGGCCGCGCCTCTCCCACTGCATCATGCCGAGAAAAATCCGGCCCATACCCTCGGGCCAGCGACAGACATCCATCATCGGCGAACGCAGCCGCCGCCACCGACCGGCTCCGATCCATCGACGGCGCGCTCATCACCGCCAGCCGATAAAAAAATTCCGCACCGCCCCGATAGATTACGTCATGCACGCTGATCAAATAATCGCCGCTCACGGCCGCCTCAAATCCCATTGCCGCCCCCGCACGGCTCCGTATCACGTCGCGCCCATCCGGTCCGGTCACGACGAACGCCGGCTCCATTTTCGAGTCCAGGCACAGTGCCTCGGCGCTCACGTATGCCGCCTGTCCCTTTTTAAGCGGCACTCGGAAAAACTGATCCGCACTTGCCTCGGCCACCGCAAACGCCGCCGTGTCTAGCCGAAGTTCCATCGCCTTCACCGCCGTGGTATTTCCCACCGGCGCTGCCGCCTCCGGTTCATCATCCACCGCAAACGATCGCGGGTTGCTCACTCCAAACCGTCCCACGGCCCGGACGTCGTACACCCGCGCTGGCACATCCGCGCCGATTGACACCTCGAATTGTAGCGCATCCGCAGCACCTTTCGGCACCGTCGTCGGTTTCACCCGCCGCGCGGCAATCCGTGAATCCACAAAATGTAGTTGATCGGCTCCGTCCAAATCCGAACCCGTCAGCGTCACGACAACGCTGTGCCCCGCTTGCCCGCCCGGCGGATACAGCCCGGTCAGTCGCGCGACGGGCAATTCGGCCGCCGTGTGCCACGCCAGCAGCACACCGGCCAGCAATGCCCAGGCTGGACGTGATCGTCTTCTCAATGGTTGAACAAAAATTCTTTGGTGTTGATCAGCGCCCACACAATATCTTCATACCCCTCCTGCGTCTTGCCAGCCGCCGACTTTCGCTGCAGATACGCCCGAGCCACGCCCATCTCCTCGGCGTTGGGCGGGCGCGAGAATGTCAGCAGATATAATCCACGAACCTTCTGCTCGTCACCGCGCTGATGGTCGGCCACCAGTTCCGCCGGTCGCCCAGTCTTGCCCGCCAGTCTCGCCATGACATCCTGTGAGTTCAGCAGGTGCAGGCTCTGCGCAAGGCTTGCATCCTGCGACCGCTCGCAGGCACAGGCGCTGCTGGACTCCGGCCGGCCGAATACGGTCAAAAAATACGACGACGCGTTGAAGCTGTTGTCGGGCAACTGCACCGCGCGCATCCCCGCAGGCAAACCTGGAAACCCCTCCGATGTCCCGGCGGTGACGGCGTTCACCGCGTCGTACAGCACTTCGGCAGTCATCCGCTTAGGGTAATACCGGGAGTAATTCTGCTTGTCCGTCACGTTAAACTGGTTGGGGATCGCGCTGAGCTGATAGGTACTCGACCGGCAGATTGTGCGAATGAGATCCTGTAGATCAAATTTGCTCCGAACGAAATGTGACGCCAATGCGGCCAGCAATTCCGGATTTGTCGGCGGGTTGGTCTCCCGCATATCGTCCTCCGGCTCGACCAGCCCCCGGCCGAGGAAATGCTTCCAGTAGCGGTTCACCAATGCCGGAGCGAAGAATTTGTTGTCCGGCGTCTCCATCCAATCCACCAATGCCGTCCGCGCATCATCATCCGCTGACGCATCGACGGTGGCCGCACCAAGCCCCGCCGGCTTCACGGGTTGGCCCGTTTTCAAGTTCATTGCCCCCGCCACGCTGCGGTTGATGAATATCAGCTCCTCCCCTTTTCTGACCGGCGCCCGCGCCACCTGCGAGAAAAACGCCGCCAGGCTGTAATAATCCTGCTGGCTCCACTTTTCATATGGATGGTGGTGGCACTGGGCACACTGGATGCGCGTCCCCAGAAAAAGCTGCGCGGTATCCTCCATCTGCGCCGTCGGCGTCGCCACCTGCCGGAACCACTCCGTCGGCGGATCGCTCTGCACGTCGCCGCTGGCGGTGAGAATCTCCCGCACAAACTGGTCGTACGGCTTGTTGTCATAAAAACTGTCGCGAATCCAGTCGTGGAACAGGTAATTGCCGCTCTGATGATCCGGCGACACACGTTTATTGCGCAGCAGCGCCGACCATTTGTTGGCGAAATAATCGGCGTAATCCGCACAGGCCAGCAATCGGTCGATGCACTTGTCCCGCTTGGCCGGATCGGCATCCGCCAAGAACTCCGTGGCCTCGGCCACGGTCGGCAGCCGGCCGGTGATATCCAGTGTCAGCCGTCGCAGGAACGTCGCATCGTCGCAAACCTCCGACGCCGGCATGCCCATTGCCATGAGCCGCCTGAACACGATCTCGTCGATGAAATTCCGCGCCACCGGCAAATGGTCCACCGGCGCGCCCAGCGGAAGCGTCGCCTGGAACGCCGCCACTTTCCCCTGATACCGCACCATGACCGAAACACTGCCGGGCTGCCGCATGGCTGTCACATGCCCGCCGGCATCGACGGCCGCCATCTGTTTGTCGCTGCTTTGAAACACTGCGTCTCGAGTCACATCCTGCATTGAGCCATCGGTGTATCGCGCCGTCACCAGCAGTTGTTGCTCGCCACCCAGCGGGATGGTGCGTGTCGTCGGGAACAATTCAATCGACGCCACCGATGGATCGCTTGCGCTGCCCGTGGGCATTCCCTGGCTGATCCAGCGCGTCAGCAGTTTGTAATCGTCGGAGTCTGTGTCGAGCCGTTTGCCGCCGCCGTGCGGCAACATCGCGGTTGCCTTTAGCAGCAGCAGGCTGTGCTCCGGCGCTGCCGGGGATAACCGCCGGCCGCGTGATTCGAATACCAGGTGCTCGTAATCCTCGGCCGGCTCGAATCCCATCAGCGAGAGCCGAAACCCATTTTGCCCGCTCGATTTCCCGTGGCAGCCGCCAGTGTTGCATCCTGCCTTGGTGAAGATCGGCACGACTTGATTGGCGAAATTGATCGGCACCGGTGCTTCGCAATGCTCGACATCAACATGCACCGACGCCGTCGCCCCAGAAGCCGTCGCTGTGATGGTCGCCGCACCGTTGGCCAGGGATGTCGCCGATCCGGTCGCGCTGACGCTCACGATTCCGGCCGGCTCGGCGCGATACACCGCCGTCCGCGTGGCGTCGGTCAGATTCCCGTGCCCGTCGTCCAGCGTCGCCAGGATTTGCAGGTGCGTTTGCCGCCCCGTCATGCGCGCCGACGTTCCACCGCAGACACGCAAGGACAATTGCGTGGTCGGCACGGTCGTCGGCACATTTGCTCGTAACGTAGCCGCAAAGGTAAAAATGAGAACCAGCACCCCGCCCCAAGCCCCAAACGGAGTTCGCAAGCCGCAGGCGATGAGCCGGGTCCGGATGTCGATCACACCAACTCCCGCATCGGCGAATATCCATCCACCAGAAACTGCGGCCGACCGGTTAGATCGGGAATCGTGGTCTTACTGACGTCGAGCCCCAGATTGTGATACAGCGTCGCAAACACTTCGCCGAACTGGACCGGCCGATCCTTCGCTTCTCCGCCGAGCCGATCCGTCGAACCGATCACCTGCCCCATCTTCATCCCACCGCCGGACAGCAGCGCGCACGACACGTTGGGCCAGTGATCGCGGCCGCCGTTGGCATTGATCTGCGGCGTGCGTCCGAATTCACCCCACACCACCACCGACACATCTTTGTCGAGCCCGCGCCGATAAATATCCTCAATCAGCGCGCTGACACCCTGATCCAGCATGGGCAAATCCTGCCGCAGGGCCGGGAAATTGCCGCCGTGATGATCCCATCGGCTGAACGCCAACGTCACGCATCGCGCCCCGGCCTCGACCAGCCGCCGTGCCAACAGGAATTGTTCCATCAGTTTTGGTCCACCATCGTCACGGTTGTGCGGGTCGCCCTTGCCGTAACGCGCCCGGACTTTCGGATCTTCTCGATCGAGATCGAGAGCCTCGACCAGTTTGCTGGATGTGAGTAATCCGAACGCCTGCTGATTGAATGCATCGATGCCGTTCATTGCCCCGCTGGCGTCGACATCGCGGCGGAAACGATCGAAGCTGTTCAGCAGCGCTCGCCGATCGGCTAACCGATCCAGCGTCACACCGTTAAGAACCATGTCGGACTTGCCCGCCCCATCCGGTTTGAACGGCGCATGCGCCACGCCCAGAAAACCGGGCGAACCGGCGTCCGCCCATTCCATGTGACCCATTTTCGGCGCCAGTCCGACGAACGGCGGCACCGCCGGGTCCACCGGACCTTCCAATTTCGACAGCACCGACCCAAGCGATGGCCATCCTCCCGCCGGCATACTCTGGTTGCTCCGCCCCGTCAGGCATTGGAACGCATCATGTCGTCCAAACGAACCCACGAGGGAACGCACGATCGCCAGCTTGTCCATGGTCTTGGCGATGAGCGGCATGTGCTCGCAGATTTGAATGCCCGATACATTGGTATTAATCGGCGTGAATTCACCGCGGATTTCCGACGGCGCATCCATCTTCAGGTCAAACATATCCTGGTGCGACGGCCCACCCGGCAAGTAGATCATGATCACGGACTTGTGGCCCGACCGGACCCCCGCAAGAGCCTCCGCCCGCAGCAGTTGCGGCAACGCTAGCCCGCCCAGCCCCAAGGCCCCGATCCGCAAAAAGTTGCGGCGCGAAACCCCGTCGCAGTAGCGCTGGCCTTTACCTAGAATCGTTAACATGCAATCCTCCGTGCAAGCTGTCTCCCGTACATACCCGCCGCCTTCATGGGTGTTGTGCATTGGCCGAGCCCTGGAATGCCCTCGATTGGCAGATTCCTTAACCCACAATGGCTTCAGCCTGTTTGGGCAACATCGATTGCCTTTCGCCATTTTTCAGGCATTGTTGGCTTATTACGGCAGTGCATGGAGCCGTCTTTGACAGGCCTTTGTGAGTGTCAATTGTGCTTCAATCCCACCTGCCTCGATTGTCATGGAATTATTCGGGCCCGAAATGGGTGCTTTCACAGGGCGATGACGCGGTGCCTGGGCCGCTTTGAATTGGTGCAGGCACCATCGACGACCAAACCTACTCCCCGATCACCTTGTTATGCTGCGCGGGGCTACTAATTGATGACTATCGATCCCGAACAAAGCCGTTAATCGGCGGTACTGGCTGCATGAAAAGAGTGGTTCCGTTCTTCCTGACGTGGCTCCTTGCTATGGCGACAGCGGCCGGGCAGGCTCAGAAGGTTTCCAATACATCGGATTCCGATTTGGAGGTCTTCGATGCCGAAACGCTGCTGAAGATCAATAGCAGCGACATCGATCAGCGTCGAAGGTCTTGGGACCAACAGCAATTGTTGGCGTCGTTGCAGGGCATCGTCAATCGTGAACGGCCAAGGCTCTACGTGTTTGCGATTGGCCGCGACGGCCGGATTGACCATTATTGGCTGGGAAAGTTGCGACAGCCAGGACAATGGCTGGCCGGCGGTCGGTTGCACGAACTAACGAGCTTGGACGCACTGGTCAGCGAATACCGGTCGATGATTCGCGGTCTGGTGGTGTGGGACGAGCGCGTGCCGGCAACGGCACTGGTGGCGGCAACGGCAGCCGGCGTGGATGACCTGCTGCCGGTTCGGTACGATCCTCGGCCTGACTCACTCTACACCTTCTTGACTACCGCCTCCCGCGGTCCCCGACTGCCGATTCAATTGCGACTTTTGAACGCCGACGGCTCGCAAATGTTCACGGGCAGCCAGAGCGGTAGCGCTAAGTGCGATGCCACGCTCTGGGCGATCGAGCATTATCTGCGGAACGGCAAGTGTGATCCGCTTCATCTGGCGTGCTATCCAGATGCGTACTGGCTTAAGGAGCCGGCGCGTGTCACGGCGGATCACACGTTGCTGTTCAACCACGATTATTACGTCTCACGGCGGGCGTTTTTCTTCGATCTGAATCCTTGGAATGATGAAGCGCCCAACGACGATCCGAATCAACGAGTCGGGACCGATGCGGCAACCCTCATAGCAATGCTGCGCACGGCACGCGATCGCGCCGGCGGGAGGCCAATTTGTGTCGGTGGGTTTGTGCCATGGTCGCTGAAGTACACGAAAGTCACCGGCGGCCATCACGAGAACGTTGCGACGGAGTGGCGAATGGCCGACATCCTTTCCTGCTTTGACGCATACATGGATGCGGATGCACCGGGCCCAAACGCCATGGCCAATGCATCGGTCTTCTGCCACTTTCCGCTGGCAGAGCAGTATCCGCAGAAGAATATCTCATCGCCGGCGGACCTCCGAGAGATGGGCCTGATAGATGGGGGCGGCAACGTCAGACCGGGAAATTATGCGACGATTTACGTCGGCGACTATGACTCGTCCGCGTGGCTCTATCAGAAGATGCCGGACCTGTGGGAGGATCCCAACCGGGGCCACGTGCCGTTGGGTTGGGCCTTTGACCCGAGCATCGAGCAGCGATTCCCCGTCGGCCTTGCCTACGCTCGCGCAACGGCCACACCGAATGACTTCTTCGTTGCCGGCGACAGTGGATATGGTTACCTCAACCCGGGCGACTTGGTTCCGCCCCGGCGCTGGAGCGGCCTTCCCTCAGGCTTAGCGGCGTGGCAACAGCTCTGCCAGGAGGGCTATCACCGCTGGGACCTGAAAATCACCGGCTTCGTAATCGATGGTTCGGCACCGGCGATGAACCAACCAATAAAGTCAGTGTACGCGCGCTTTTCGCCTTGGGGTGTCGTGTCGCAGGCAGTGCCGCGCCTCTCTTTTGTAGATGGCGTTCCGTTTGTGGTGATGGGGCCTGATTTGCCGAATCCGACGAAGGGAGCTGACCAGATAGCACAGTACTTCCCGCCATCGCCATCGCCAAAGCCACGCTTCGGGGTCTTCCGCACCGTCCTTTGGAGCCCAACTCAGCACCTGCAAATGTTCCAGCTACTGGCGCATCAGCGCCCCGACATACGGGTCGTCAGTCCGCCCATGCTGATGAAATTGGCGGCTCTCACGGACAGTGGGCGAAGAGAATAATGTGCTGCCGAGCGACCGCGGCACAAGACATACTCGTAAACTCGCTGATTATGCGGCTTTCCTGGTCCAGTAGAGTGTTTGCAACAACTCGTCCACCCGACCGGGGAGTGAGCAAGCCCCCGCTCTGACCCAATAGCAGATTTCATTTACGCCGTTAGCGCGTGAGCGATAAACCAAATGCATCTTTTTTCCTTGGCGGACGGTCGGCACACTGACGCGGCATAAAAAAACATAGCGCCCTGGCCCAGAAGAATGGCGTCAGATTATCGAGGGCCACAATATTGTTCGTCTCCCTTCACGGCGCAGTTGATGGCCGTGGCTCCGGCGCTTCTTGTACGCCCATCTGCCAGATGGCGTCGCGGTTCTTTTCGGTCATGGGAACGTCTTTAAGGACTCTCACGTTACCCAACGAAAGATCCTGGACTTTCAGCGTAGCCCTCGATCCGGGATCGTGGCCCATTCGAATCAGCAGTTCGACCAAGTCCTCGTTGAAATGCTTCTGCCAACTGTTCAGGCCTCTGGATTGTGAAACCACGATGATCTGTTCGATGGGAACGTCATTGATAGCCAGTAACTTATACCAATTCCCGCTGACGCGCACTTGAGGTGTTTGTCCGTGCCATTGAATGGCTTCAAATGGCGAAAGCCTGGGATACCCCTGCCACGACATGCCTGGCGGCCACATACGGCGGGTTGAAAAGACGATTCCACACATCACCGCCACGGCCACTAATATAGCGCCCAACATGATTCGAGATTCCATCCTGTCCTTCTCCTGATAGACGTGCGGAATCGCTCCGCATTCCGGACATCGATCGGGAGTCGCGCGCAGGTCATACCCGCAGCGGGAACACAGCCCGAAGGCAGATTCTCTTTTTGCTCGCTCTCGCCTTAGAATTCCATTTACATCCGCGGCACATGCGGGTAAGAACAATATTGCCCAGAGGATTAAAGACCGCCAAAATCGGCCCTCCACCACATTAAAGGGGTGAGACGACTCAATCAGTATGACACCGGCACCCGGTGCGAGGATGGGGGCGAGAGCGAAGTCGCGCGGCTCCATCGAAGGACGCAGACGGAACTGCCATTCGCAGCCGACGAGAATCGCGGCGGTCAAGTAGCTCGCGAGCACGTGCCACACAATAATTCGACGACTCAAACGTGCGATCAGGTGTGGTTCCACGGCTACCATTCTACCACCTTAAGCGATTAAGGGATCGTCGCGTTCGCCGACACCAAATGGGCTAATGGACGACGCCCCGGAGCCGGCGTCGATGGGAATAAATGTGAACGACGCACACATCGCACCACTACTCTGACGGCATTGTATTCCGCCGCCACTGATCCGGGAGCCATTGCTCGATCTGCCTGATAAGCGTCGCCGGTTCGCGAGCAATTGAGTCAGGTACCACTGGGAATCGATGTTGTGCCGGTGGCAGGTACTCGTCAAGCTGCTAAGGATTCCAGCTGGCTTCTGATGTAACCTGGAATTTAAAATCCTCAAATTTGAGATTTCAAATTTCAGATTGATGACCTGACGGTGACCGTAGCCGACGGCTCTCGGCTTAGCCTTTCGGGCACATTGCGGGACTTCGCCGTACGTCCGCTAGAGAAAGCCGACGAGGGGCCGGAAAAGATGTGGGAGCGAGGGATAAGAAATACCAGCCGCTACACTATACACCGGCGGCGGGCCTTTCGCCGTGTGCGTCGGCAAGCAGTTATAAGCATCGCGGAATCGGAAGGCGCCTCGCCATGCACCGCACTATCCGATTTCGACCAGTTCCCCTTTGGCCGGCATGATCCCGTTTTCGTCGATGACAAAGATCAATCCGATGAGGAATATTACCATGAAGACGACGGCGCTGGAAAAAGCCGCGATGAAGCCGAAGGAGTGCGCGAGCATCGTGACAAGGATGGAACTGTAAGCCCCCATCAAATTGAGCACACCGTTGTACACACCATAGACGAATGCAGAACTTCGCGGGGTCGGGGCAATGTCCACCGCGTTGACGGCCCAGGCGCCGACGCTGGCGTTCATGACCATTAGCGACAAGCCGATCAGCACCACCGTCGGGACAACGAGCCTCAGCTTCGAGGTTTCCAATGCCGCGAGCATCATGACGATCATCATTCCCATCGGCACACCTGCTCCGAGCTTGCGCCCCTTGGCATGGCCGAATTTCGCCACCAGCCCATCGTTGATGGGGCCCGAGACGAGAAAACCGATGAATCCCGCGAGGTAGGTGAGGCTGGTCCAGGAGGCGCTCTTCACGATGGAGAGATTGAAAGTTTCATACATATAGGTGGGGAGCCAGTTCAGGAAAGTGAATAGGACATATCCGAAGGTCAGGAAGGTGAGAAACACGCCGATGCCGTTCCGCGTCAGCATCACGCCGAGGGCCTGCTTCATTTCCACGCGGCTGAGGGATTCCTGGCGTATTTCCGGCCGGGTGGCGGTCGCGCCGCTGACGCCCTGGATGTAGCGCAACTCGCGCTGGTTGATCCAGGGGTGTGACTGGGGCGTGTCACGAACCAGCGCGTACCAAACTGGGATCCACAGAATTCCCAGGGCGCCAAAGATGATAAAGGTCCACTGCCACCCGAACCAATGAACAATCCAACCCGAGACGACGACGCCGATCATCGAGCCGACGAATTGTCCGGAGCCGGCGAGCGTAAAAGCGCGGGCGCGTTCGCCGGTCGACGACCAGGTGCTCGTGGCCTTGGCATTGATCGGCCAGATCGGCGCTTCACCCGCTCCCATGAGGCCCCGAATGACGCACCAGGAGAGCATGCCGTAGGCCACGGCACTCAGGATGGTAAAGATCGACCACCATCCGATGGCGAAGGAGGCCGCCCTGCGAATGCCGAGTTTGTCCGCGAACCACCCACCGGGAAAATTGAACAACGCATAGGCCAGTCCCCAGATGAAGGAGATGCGACCCATCTGCGTGATGTCGAAATTGAACTGCTTTTCGATGAGCGGAGTAGACACCGTGAAGTTAGCGCGGTCCATATAGTTGATCACGACCGCGAGGAACATCATGAAGAAAACGAGGAATCGGAAGTTGCTCTTGGGGCCGGATTCGAGTGAAGTGTCGGCCTGGGCGGGCGACGGGCCGGAGGCACTTGGATCTGACTGACACGGCAGGTCTGCCATGTTTTTGACTCCTGGCAAATGACTTTTCCACTGCGAGAGATGGAGGTCGTGATATCCGCGGTGGTTTGTACACGATGTATGCCGGGGAGCCAAGTCCCTTTCCAATCAACGAAAGTCGAGCCTGCAGGAAATCTCTGAAAAAGGATCGGTTTGCCGGCGTCAGCCGGTCATACCCGCGATTCTCGAACATACCGCGTAGCGGTCGCCCCGCAGGGACACCACAGCAGACCGCACTGCCGTCGGTGGCCACAAGTGGATTTCAACAATCTTGTAAGGGAAGGGGTATTCACAGGGTAACCAACGCCCTGCTCGCGGCTTGAGACTTCGGATGGCGTGACAAGTCGTGTCGATCGCCGGTGATGCCCATTGGTGACGGAACGCCGACGCCGAGGCGCTTCATGAAACTGCGTCTGATTCTTCGTTTCCAACTCCGTGTAACGGTTGCGGCATGCGCGCTTCTGACCTTCTTGGGCAGTGGGGCTGTGGCCGATGAGCCCACCGCTGATTTGGGAGGACAATTCAACACGCGCATCCATCCGCTGGTGCAGCAGTATTGCTTGGACTGCCATTCGGCCAAAAAGCATAAGGGAAAGGTTGATCTCGAACGCTTTGCCTCGGCGGCTGACATCGGCGGTGATCTGGAAACCTGGCGCAACGTCGTGGAGATGATCCAGGACGGGAAGATGCCTCCGGATGATGCGCCCAAGCAACCGACCGCGCAGCAGAAGAACCAGATCGTCGGATGGGCGCTGGCATTCATCAGCGGCGACATTCATGCCCATGCCGGTGACCCGGGCCGTGTGATCATGCGGCGACTGAGCAACGCCGAATATGACAATACGATTCACGACCTGACCGGCTTTGATCTGCAACCCGCCCGTGAATTTCCCGCCGATGGCGCGGCTGGCGAAGGATTCACCAACGCCGGCGATGCACTGGTGATGTCGCCGGGCCTTCTGCAAAAATATCTCGCCGCGGCCAAAGGGGTCGCCGAACATGCGGTGCTATTGCCGGATGGTTTTCGATTTGCCGCCACAACCGCTCACCGTGACTGGACCGATCAGGCGCTGGTGAATCTGCGGGCGGCGTATGTGCAAATGAGCCCCGCTCCAACGACGGGATTGCTGGACGCCACGCCGTTTCTAGCAGCGACAATGGCCGATCGGGAAAGGCTGCTCAAGCATGAAGTGACGCTGGAATCCGTAGCAGCCAAGCGAAAGATCAACGCCAAATATTTCGGCGTCGTTTGGAAAACTCTGACCGATGAACAGCCGTCTTTTTTGCTCGATTCGCTACGGGAAAGATGGCGCGACGGCAATGAAAAAGATGCGGGTTCTCTCGCCGCCACCATTCATTCCTGGAACATCCTTCTCTGGAAGTTCAATAAAATTGGCAGCTACATGAGCATGATCTGGCAGGAATCGGCGACACCGGCTATCGCCACGACTCAGCCCGTGGTCGTCGAACTGGCCGCCACGCCGGACCATAAGCCGCTCACGGTTTATCTGGTGGTTCACGCCTTGGTAAAGGGAGATGCGGATGCTTGTGCGATATGGCAACATCCGCGTATTGAAGATGGAAAGAACCCGCCGATATCGCTGCGTGATTTGGCTGGAAAATCTGAGTCGCCCGTCGGCGTCGATCCTGTCTGGTTCGGACATGACCGGCTCGGGCACCCGATCGATCCCGATAGTCTGATCGTTTCCGTTCCATCCGTGACGGAAATCCATCTCCCAGCGTCGATCTTTCATGATGGCCTGAAACCAAAGTTGATCGTCGATGGCAAGGTTGATCCGAGCAGTCGAAAGACGGTCGTGCAATTTGAAGTGCGAACTGTGCCGCCCGATTCCAAAGACACGGCTGTCGGCGGACTGCCGATCATCACCAGCGCCGACGTCTCGCCGGATCAATTGCAAAAAAGCTTCGATGCGTTCCGGGCCTGTTTTCCGATGTATCTGCACCATTCGGGAATCATCCCGGCCGACGAAACCATTAACCTGCGCGAATTTTTCCCGGAAGACGGGTATCTCAAGAAACTTTTTCTCGACGATCAGCAAACGGCCAAGCTTGATCGGCTCTGGCACGAGCTAATCTTTGTCAGCCATGAGCCGACAACCGAGCTAAAGAATTATCCAACGTTCCTTGGCTTTGTTTCGCAGGATTCGCCGGAGGCGCTGAAGAAATTCAAAGCCACCACGGAGGACGACGTCAACGCCCGCGCCGCCGCTTTCGAGCAGGAATTGGTGGATGCCGAGCCCGCACAGCTTCATGCCATCGAAGATTTCGCATTCCGCGCTTATCGCCGACCTCTGGATCAGCGGGAAAAGGCGAGCCTGAATGATCTTTACCAGAAACTGCGTGCGCAGAATCTGACGCATGACGAGGCATTTCGACTGGTGCTGACGCGCGTGATGGTGTCACCGATGTTTCTATATCGTTCGGAGCGGACCTCTTCCGGTTCAGAGGCCGAGCTAGTTTCGAGTTGGGAATTGGCGTCGCGGCTGAGTTATTTCCTTTGGGCCACGATGCCGGATGACAATCTGCGTGAATCCGCCGCCAGCGGTTGGCTCGCCGCCGATCCAGCCGTGCTGACTTCGCAAGTCCAGCGCATGCTCAAATCGGAGAAGGTGCGCGGCCTGTCCACCGAATTCGCCACGGAATGGCTCCATGTACACGACATCCGTGAGAACCACGAGAAGAACGAAAAGGTTTTCCCGACCTTCGACGAAACTTTGCGCTCCGACATGTTCGAAGAGACCGTGCGGTTCTTCGACGATATGTTTCAAAATGATCGGTCGGCTCTGGGACTGATCGATGCCGATTACACTTTCCTGAATGAATTGCTCGCCAAGCACTACGGCATTCCCAACGTGACTGGCCCGGAATGGCGGCGCGTGGATGGCATCAAAAAATATGGCCGCGGCGGTTTGCTCGGCATGGGGAGCATTCTCGCCAAGCAATCCGGTGCATCGCGCACCAGTCCGACGCTTCGAGGAAATTGGCTCATCGAAACACTGCTTGGCGAAAGGATTCCCAATCCGCCGGCCAATGTTCCGAAGCTGCCTGAGGATGAGTCGAAAGATGAATTATTGACGGTTCGCCAAATGGTTGAGAAACACGCACGGGTTGCCGAGTGTGCTATCTGCCACCAGCGCATCGATCCTTTCGGCATGGCCCTGGAAAGTTACGACGCCATCGGCCGCCTGCGCGCCACCGACATCGCCGGCCATCCGGTCGATTGTTCCACCCGTCTGAAAGATGGCACCGAAATCAACGGCATGGACGGCCTGCGAAATTATCTGCTGACAAAACGCAAGCAGGATGTGCTTCGCAATTTCAGCCGCAAATTGGTCGGTTACGCGCTCGGCCGATCGGTGACGCTTTCCGACGAGCCGCTCATCGATCAAATGCTGGCCGACATGGAAAAGAATGATTACCACGTTTCGGCCGCCCTGCTGGCCATCACACGCAGCAAACAGTTCCGTGATCACCGCGCCCTGGAAGCGACCAAAAATGAATAGGAGACGACCATGCTCAATGCAAAACTCGGCTTCATGTCCCGCCGCACCATGCTCCGTGGGCTCGGTGTCAGCATCGCACTTCCCTGGCTCGAATCGCTGCCCGTCTGGGGCAATGAGCTTCCGAGCGGCGGTGTCGGCGAGGCCCCGGTGCGCATGGCGGTCCTCTTCGCCGGTAATGGTTTCAATAGCAAACAATGGTGGGCCAAGGGCGAAGGCAAGGCGATGGAGCTCGGCAAGGTTCTTCAGCCGCTCGATGCGTTCAAGGAAAAACTTCTCCTGATCCGCGGCCTGTATAACGCCGAGGCGGGCAAGGGTGGCATTCACCCCGCCATGACCGGCAACCTGCTGACCGGCGCCCCACTCGAAGGCGGCGGCGGCATTCGCTCCGGCGTCAGCATGGATCAAGTGATCGCCCAGCATATCGGCGACCAAACCAAAGTTCCCAGTCTGGTCCTCGGCTGCGAAGCGTCGATCTCCGCCGTGCATGTCGGCTATTCCATGATCTATAGTTCGCACATCTCCTGGGATTCCCCTACCGCCGCCACGCCGCTGGAGATTTATCCCGCCCTGGCCTTCGACCGTCTATTTCGTGACGACAGCGCCAAGGGAGATGCCAGCGTGCTCGATCTGGTGAAGGAGGATTCGCAGGACTTGGGCAACCGTGTGAGCTATTCCGATCGTCGCAAACTCGACGAATATCTTTCATCGGTGCGCGAAGTCGAAAAGCGCATCCAGCAAGCCGGCAAAGACCGTCGTCTGCAAGGCTGGCGGCCGACGCTCGCCAAGCCCAATACCCCCCGCCCCGCCGACGGGGTCCCACAGGATATCGATCAGCACATGCGGCTTATGTGCGATATCCTCGTGCTCGCTTTCCAGACCGACACGACGAGAATCTGCACGCTCAAGCTCAACAACGATCATTCATCGCTGAGATTCCCGAATCTGCACATCGACTACATGATTCACCATCTGCTTTCCCATACCGACGGCGACGATTACATGAAGGTCAACCAATTCTTCGTGCAGCAGCTCGCCTACATCGCCGGCAAACTCGACGCCATTCAGGAAGGCAGCCGCACCGCCCTGGATAATTCGATGATCGTGATGTGTTCCAGCATGTTGCACGGCGGCCACGACTGCTCGCAGCTCCCCGTCGTTATGCTCGGCAACGCCGGCGGCCGCATCAAAACCGGTCGTGTCCTCGATTATCTCGGCAAACCCAATCGCAAGATGTGCAATCTATACCTGGCCATGATGGACAAGATGGGCGTGCATCTCGACGGCTTCGGCGATTCGACGGGGCAATTGCAGGAAATCTAAATCGCCGATTGGCCGTTTCGTGGGCTAGCGCGCGAGAATCAGTTGAAATCAGTATTAGCCATTCCCAATCGATTTTGGAATCTCCAAAACGAAGCCGCCGTTGGCGTGGTCTGTCTCGAATGTCGGAAGAATTATTCCCCGGCTGCACAACGATGGTACTATCAACTCCATTGCCGATTTTTCTGAGATGACGCTCGGCAGGATTGATCGTAAAACAATACCGTGCCGCTTTCTGGGAAGGCCAACTTCTCGCTGCAACCGATAGCCACGACGGCCGCGGCTTTCATCATTTTGTCGCTCATCACGGCCGATCAAGGGTGCACGCGCCGCAGCCCACCGCCGACCCCACCGCCGCCGACCGTGACCGTCAGCAAGCCCGTGCAGCGCGAAGTGATCGATTGGGATACATACACCGGCTTCCTCGCCTCGCCGCAATCGGTGGATGTGCGGGCCCGTGTGAGCGGCCAGATTGTTTCCGTGCCCTTCAAAGAGGGAGACATTGTCCACCAGGGACAGACACTGGTGATAATTGATGTGCGGCCGTTCCAGGCGGATTTGGATGCGAAGCTGGCCGCGGTGGAACAGGCCAAGGCGCGGGTCGCCCTCACCACCGCCGACTTGAGCCGGGTCGAGCAGGCGGCCAAGTCCAAAGGCGCCGTCGCCGAACAGGATATCGACACCGCCAAAGCCAACAAACAAGAGGCCGAAGCACAGTTGGCCGCCGCCAACGCCGCCGTCGAAGCTTCCCGGCTGAATGTCGAGTGGTGCAATGTCATCGCCCCGATCTCCGGCCGAATCAGTTACAGATATGTCACCGAAGGGAATCTCATCAGCGGCGGAAGCGACACCGCCACGCTTTTGACCACCATCCAATCGATCGATCCGATGTACTGCTACGTCGATGTCGATGAAGGCTCGGTGCTGAAATACAAGCGCCTGGATGCTGAGCAGAAACGCGTCAGCGCCCGCAAGACTCGCAGGGCCTGCTTCATGCAACTGGCCAACGAAACTAACTATCCCCAAGCCGGCTACGTCGATTTTATCGACAACAAAGTGAACCAAGGCACGGGCACGCTGCGCGTCCGCGGTGTATTTCCGAATCCCGATGCGTTTCTCGAACCGGGCCTGTTTGCTCACCTGAGCGTTCCCGGCAGCGAACGGTACAACGCCCTGCTCATTCCCGAGGCGGCCATCGGCACTCAGCAGAATCTTAAATATGTGTATGTGCTCGGGGCGGGGAACAAAGCCGAGTTCCGCGCCATCACCCAGGGCAGTTTGTTCGGTTCGCTGCGGGCAATCGCCGAGGGAATTGGCCCTGATGATCGCATCATCATCAATGGCCTGCTCAGCATCCACGATGGGTCACTCGTGACGCCGCAGGAAGCGCCGATTTCCATGGCTGGATTTGAACAAACCGCGCCCGGTTCGCCGACGACACAAGCGCTTCCAACCACGCAAGGGGTACCGATCGAAAAGAGCGCAACGGCACCGCATGCCGGCCGCAATAATAATGATGGCATTCCGCTCTCAAGCGGAGCACAGGCCATTCCCGGCTCCGCCAGTGGTCCGGGGGGCACACCGCGATGAACATCTCCCGCTTTTTCATCGACCGCCCTGTATTCGCCGCCGTCATCTCGATCGTCATCATCATCGCCGGCGCGTTGGCCGTGACCAGCCTGCCGATCGCCCAATATCCCGAGATCGCGCCGCCCACCGTGACTGTCAGCGCCGTGTATCCCGGCGCCAATGCCCAGGTCGTCGCCGACACCGTCGCCGCACCGATCGAGGAGCAAGTCAACGGCGTGGAGAACATGCTTTACATGAGCAGCAATTCCACCAACAACGGCACCATGCGGCTCACCGTCACGTTCAAAGTCGGCACCAATCTAGACATCGCCCAGGTGCAAGTGCAAAACCGCGTGGCGATCGCCCAGCCCGAGTTGCCGCCCGAAGTGCAGCAAGAAGGAATCGTCGTCAAAAAAGCGTCGCCCGACATCACGATGGTCGTGCAACTTTACTCACCGGACGGCCGTTACGATCCGCTGTTCATCAGCAATTATGCAACGCTGCAAGTTCGTGACGAATTGTTCCGCTTGCCGGGTGTCGGCGACATCACCGTGTTCGGCGTGCGCGATTATTCCATGCGGCTGTGGCTCAACCCCGGGGAAATGTCCAGCCGCAGCATCACCACCGGCGATGTCATTGCCGCCGTGCAGCAGCAAAATGTCCAAGTCGCCGGGGGTCAGGTCGGCGGACCACCGCTCCCGCCGGGCCAAGCTCCATTTACCCTTACCGTTAACGCGCTGGGGCGCCTTACGACGCCCGAGCAGTTCAAGGACATGGTCGTGAAAACAGGCGCTGATGGCCGAATCAGCCGCATGCGCGACATCGCCCGGGTCGAACTCGGCGCCGCCGACTACACCACCGGCGCTATGCTCAGTGGCCAGCCCTGCGTCGGACTCGCCCTGTTTCAGCTTCCCGGCACTAATGCCATCACCACCCGCGATGCGGTGTACGCCAAGATGAACCAGCTCGCCGCCAAATTTCCGCCCGGGCTGGTGTGGAAAGCTCCGTACGACACCACCGTTTTCGTCCGCGACAGCATTCACGACGTAATCGAAACGCTGCTCATCGGCGTCGGACTTGTGGCAATCGTCGTGCTCGTTTTTCTGCAAAGTTGGCGCGCCGCCTTGGTGCCGATGGTCGCCGTGCCCGTTTCCCTGATCGGCACATTCGCCGCCCTCTGGCTATGCGGATTTTCGCTCAACATGCTTTCGCTCTTTGGACTGGTCCTGGCGATCGGCATCGTCGTCGATGATGCCATCGTCGTGGTCGAAAATGTGGAACGGTGGATCGAACACGGCCTGACACCGCGCGATGCCGCCTTCCGTGCCATGGATGAAGTGACCCCGGCGGTGATCGCCATCGCCTTCGGCCTTTCCGCCGTGTTCATTCCCGTCGCATTCGTCAGCGGAATCACCGGACAGTTTTACCGTCAATTCGCGCTCACGATCAGCTTCTCGACGCTTCTCTCCGCATTCAATTCCCTGACATTAAGCCCCGCCCTCGCCGCCTTGCTGCTCAAACCAAAAGGCGCCCGACCCGATTGGTTCACACGCCTGATCAACCTGATCCTCGGCTGGTTTTTCCATTTGTTCAACCGCGGCCTCGAAGGGACGACTGCCGCTTACGCGGCCACCCTGAAACACGTCGTGCGGCTCGCCGTCCTGGTACTGTTGATCTACGGTGGCTTGCTGGTCCTGACATACTTCGGCTTCCGGACCGTGCCGACCGGCTTCATTCCCAGTCAAGACCAGGGATATCTGCTGATGAACCTGCAGATGCCCGACGCCACGAGCATCGATCGCACCGAAGCGACGTTGAAAAAACTCTCAGACATTGCCATGCACACGCCGGGTGTATCGGCCACGACGGTGCTAAGCGGCTACTCCTTGCTCACCGGCGCCAACTCCACCGCCTCGGGCACGATGTTCATCATCCTCGCCCCCTTCTCGGAGCGCGATCCCCATCCTGATCAATCCGGCCATGCGATTCTGGCCCAACTCACCGCCAAATTCCGCGGCGTGCAGGATGGACTTGCCATCGTCCTCCCATCCCCGCCGGTCCGTGGCATCGGATCGGCCGGTGGTTTCAAACTGGAAGTGGAAGATCGCAGCGGCCTGGCTAGCGCGCAGGACTTGCAGGCCCAGGTGACGCGCCTCGCCACGGAGGCCGCCAAACGACCGGAGCTGACATCACTTTTCAGCGGTTATCGCGCCGGCGTCCCCCAGCTTTATGCGAATCTCAACCGCACCATGGCCCGACAGCAGAATGTGAATGTGACGGATGTCTTTCAAACGCTGCAGGTTTTCCTCGGTGGATATTACATCAACGATTTTAATTACCTCGGCCGAGTGTGGCATGTCATGGCCCAGGCCGACGCTCCGTTCCGCGCCGATGCCGCTAGCGTCGGCCAGCTTTACAGCCGCAACGTCTCTGGAGCCATGGTGCCGCTGGGTGCCATCATGGACTTAAAAGACATGATCGGTCCGGACCGTGTGAGCCATTACGATCTGTATAACGCCGCCGAACTCAATGGCAATTCAGCCTTCGGCATCAGCAGCGGCCAAGCCATGCAGGTCATGTCCGATGTCGCCAACAAGGTGCTGCCCGATGGTTATTCCTTTGAGTGGACGGACATCGCCTATCAGGAAGACACTGCCGGCAACACCGCCATTTTCATTTTTCCTTTGTGTATCCTTTTCGTCTGGCTCACTCACTCCGCTGAATACGAAAGTTTCGCCCTTTCCAGCGCCATCATCCTGATCGTTCCGATGTGCCTGTTGTGCGGTATCGCCGGCGTATGGGCCCGTGGTATGGACGACAACATATTCACGCAGATCGGATTCGTGGTGCTGGCCGGCATGAGCGTCAAAAACGCCGTGCTGATCGTTGAATTTGCCAAACAGCAGCAGGAGCATGACCCCACACTTTCCGCCTCTGCCGCCGCCGTCGAAGCCGCCCGACTGCGCCTGCGGCCGATTGTCATGACCAGTTTCGCCTTTATCTTCGGTGTGTTGCCCCTAATCACCGCCGCCGGCGCCGGCTCGGAAATGCGCCAAGCCCTCGGCACCGTCGTCTTCTTCGGCATGATCGGCGTTACTTTTTTCGGCCTCTTCCTCACCCCCGTTTTTTACACCTCCATCCGCTGGATCACGAACCACCTCTCCGGTCACAGCGCTAGCCAAGCCCGCGCCGACCCTCCACCAACCATGCCACCGGAGCAGCCGCAGCCACCATCCATTTCGCAAGGGTGACTGGCCTCCATCATTTTACTGTCGGCGGCGGCGGGTATGATCCTGCGGCGACGTGATGAACCCTGACGAAGCATTCCAAACTGCAGTCAATTATCAGCGCGGCGGACGGCTAACCGAGGCGGAGCAGCTTTACCGCGCCATTCTGGCCCAGCAGCCGGATCATGCCGATGCGCTGTATCGAATGGGATCTCTTGCGAATCAGATGGGGCGATTTCGGGAAGCCAGCGAGTGGCTCGGCAAAGCAATCGCCGTGCGGCCGTCGGCGCCATTTTTTACCGAATTGGCGGTGGCATTAGCACGAGCCGGTGATAAGAAGCCCGCACTGCAAGCCCGCCGGCAGGCTCTGGCGCTTGAACCGCACTCGCCGGCTATGCATTCCGGCCTGGGCACGGCACTCCAGCAGCAGGGACAGTTCGATGAGGCGATCGCCTCTTTTCAGCAAGCGATATCACTCGAGCCAAACAATCCGAATTGGCACTACAACCTCGGCAATGCGCTGCTGACAGCGAAACAATTTGCAGAGAGCGCCCAGTCATACAGACGGTGTCTACAACTTGCTCCAAATCATATCGGCGCTTTGAACAATCTCGGGCGCGCGCTGCACCAAATGGGCCGCAGCGAAGAAGCCGCCCAGACTGTTCGGCAGGCGCTGCACATCAATCCAACCCTACCGCAGGTGCTGAACAATCTGGCGGCTATTTTGACAAGTCTCGGACAGCTTGACGAAGCGGTGGACATGTTGTGTCGCGCTATCGCCGCGGGCGCGCGCTCGGTCGATGTCTACAATACTCTTGGAAAAACGCTCTGGCGATTGGGCCGGCTCACCGAATCCGTTGCCGTCTTCCGTCAAGCACTGCAACTCAATCCACAGGCTGCGGATATTTATCACAACCTGAGCGTCTCCTTGCGCGGCGCCGGCGATCTTGATGCCGCAACCATAGCAGCAAAAACCGCACTGCAGCTTCGGCCTGACTATCCATTGGCACAGGGTGGACTGGCCTATCTCATGCAATTGCAAGGGGAGATGGACCAGGCGATCGATATTTCCAGCCAGTTGGCGGCCGCACATCCCCATGACGAGGTGAGTCTCACGATCCACGGTAACTCGCTTCGCCTGGTCGGCCGGTTCGAGGAGGCGCTGGATTGTTTCCGCCGCGCCGCTGACGCCGCCCCCGGCAATTTTGTGCCGGCCAGCAATTACCTCTTTACGCTGCAATTTCATCTCGATGATCCGATGGCACTGAAGGAAGAACACCGCAAGTGGGAGGCGAAATATGCCGCTCCCCTGAGGCCCGAGATTCAGCCGTTTTCCAACCGCCGCGATCCCGAGCGCCGGCTCCGCATCGGATACGTGTCGCCGGATTTTCGCCACCACTGCCAAGCCCTGTTCACTAACGCCCTCTTTCCCCATCACGACCGGGAACAGTTCGAGATTTATTGTTACTCCGGTGTCGCCCAGCCCGATGCGGTCACCGCGCGGCTACGGCAACACGCCGATGTGTGGCGGCACATCTATGCGGTGTCCGACGATGCAGTGGCAAACCTGATCCGTGCCGACGGCATCGATATCCTCGTTGATTTGACCATGCACATGAGTGAATGCCGCCCGCTTTTGTTCGCCCGCAAGCCGGCGCCGATTCAGCTCGCCTGGCTGGCGTATCCGGGAACTACCGGACTGCTGACGATGGACTATCGTCTGACCGATCCTTATCTCGATCCGCCGGGATTCGACGATCGATACACCGAAACATCCCTGCGCCTTCCCGAAACATTCTGGTGTTACCAGCCGCACGGTATGGTTTCGACCGAGACCGAGATGCTGCCGGAACCGGGGCCGCTGCCTGCTTCAAACAACGGGTTTGTGACCTTCGGCTGTCTGAACGAATTCTGCAAAGGGAATATCCAGACGTGGCAGCGCTGGGCAAAACTGATGCGCGAATTTAAGAATTCCCGAATTCATCTGCTGGCGCGGCGAGGCCGGTCCACCGACCAGATGTTCGCGGAATTCGCCAAGTTCGATATCACGCCGGACCGCATCGAATTGATCGCCCGCCAATCCCGCCCTCAATACCTCGCCGAATATCGCCGCATCGATCTGTGTCTGGACACGCTTCCGTACAACGGACACACCACCAGTCTCGATGCCTTGTGGATGGGCGTGCCGGTGTTAACGCAAATTGGCCGCACCGTCGTCGGCCGCGCGGGGTTCAGCCAACTCATGAATCTGCAACTACCCGAGTTTGCAACCGATACCGACGATCAATTCCTCGCCGCCGGCACCCGCTGGGCGAACGATTTGTCCGGCCTGGCAGAACTTCGCCGCACACTCCGAGATCGCATGGCCGCTTCGCCGCTCATGGATGCGCCGAGGTTTACCCGAAACATGGAAATGGCGTTTCGGAAAATCTGGAAACACTGGGCGATGAGCAACACCAGCGCAGCCCCAACTAGGTGAGGGCAGCGTCGGAGTTCGTCTTTCCCGGTGCCGCCGAGTCGACGCCCATGAAGCAATCCGAGCATAGCAGTCCGCGTTTCATCGCTCCTAAAATGTCTGCATTTTCTCCCCCAATATCGATGAGGCAGCTTCAATTCCAGCCGTCTGCTAATAATTTAGCTTGACGGAAGCGCCTGCCTGTGCTATTTTTTTAGCACAATGAAACCCAGGTCAAGCAAGACACAGGAAACGGCAAATCTGAGCCGCCGCGAGCGGCAGATCATGGATGCGGTGTATGCCACCGGACCGCTGACGGCGGCCGAGGTGCGCGCCTCGCTGCCCGATCCTCCGAGCTATTCGGCTGTGCGGGCGCTGCTTCGCATACTGGAAGACAAAGGGCATCTGACACATACCGAAACAGCCGGCAAATACATTTACGCGCCGGTCCGACCTCGCGCTTCGGCGGCCAAGAGCGCCCTTCTGCGGATGCTGCAAACATTCTTCGACAACTCCGCCGCCAAGGCGGTCGCAGCATTACTCGACGCAGCCGATGCTAATCTTTCCGCCGACGAGCTCCGCGAAATGTCGGCCCTCATTGAGCAAGCACGCCACAAAGGGAAAAAGCGATGATCGCAACCATCCCCAATGCGTTACTTCTGCTGCACATCCTGACCATGGCAGCGCTAAAGGCCGCTGTGGTTCTGGCATTGGCAAGCATACTTACCTCCTGCATGCGCCATTTCAGCGCCGCTGCCCGGCACCTGGTCTGGACACTCACATTGGCAGTGGCGTTTCTGCTTCCCATTGTTGCTGCGCTGACGCCGGCTTGGCGGCTGGCATTGCTTCCAGCTTCAGCCACAACAACTTCAGCAGTTGACTCGCCGTCGCAAGCATTCGTTTTATCACCTTCGACTGAGCATGGACCACACGTCGGACAATCGTCCCAGCACATCCAGCCGGAGCCTCACGAAGCAACGCCGGTTAACGCGATATCTCCAGCAACGATTATCACGCCACAGACACCGGCGGTCGTCGCATTGCCGACGCCGGCTCATCATTATCATTTGGCCTCGTGGATTCTGTTCGCCTGGTTCGTCGGCGCTGCATTGGTTGCAATCGGATGGATTGCAGGGGTCACCGCTGCATCACGGCTTGCGGCATTCGCAATGCCGGTCCGTTCGGGGCCGTTGTTCGAAGCTGTCGATGCCATCCAAGCGGAGCTTGGCATTCAGCGGGGAATTAATGTGCGGGTTGGCGGCAGTGTCGCCATGCCGATGACCTTCGGTCTATTCCGTCCGATCTTGCTGCTGCCAAATGAAGCTCTCGTGTGGTCGTCAAACAAAATCCGATCGGTGCTTCTACATGAGTTGGCCCACGTCAAACGCCATGATTGCGCGACACAATTGCTTTCACAGGGGGTATGCGCGATTTACTGGTTTAACCCCCTGGCGTGGCTGGCGGCGGCACGGCTGCGCGCCGAACGTGAGCGTGCCTGTGACGATGTCGTGCTGCGCGAGGGGGCCGAGCCGACCGGGTACGCCCAGTTGCTCCTTTCGCTTGCCGTGAAGGGGCAACAGCGGTTCGGCTATCCCGTCACCGCGGCGATGGCACGTCGATCGGGATTACGCCAGCGCGTGCTCTGCATCCTCGATCCAGAGGTACATCGCCAATCGGTCAACCCTTGGGCCGCTCGCTCCTTGGTACTGCTTGTGGCGATGCTTCTAATTCCCCTGGCTTCGGTTCGCATCGGATCACGCTCCGCCCACGCTCAAGCATCGCCGCCCGCGACTCAGCCACTCGTCGCAACCTCACAGCCAATCACCGCCGCCGACCTCATTCGCAAAATCCGCCAGGATGAAGGTTGGATCGACAGCGTGAAAAGCTTCCGCGTCCGCCTGCAGGATACTTGGACGCACCCGGACAAAAAACCGGGGGAATCGGGAATGCTCGAGCTCGGGTTCGACCAACAAAGACTCTACGAGGCCTATGAAATGCCGGTTGATGCTCGTGTGAGCGTATGGGATGGGACGCGGGCTTGGGGATACGAGCGCGATCACCGGCTGCTAGAGCTGGGGACTATCAATGGCAAACCGATCACCGGCAAGGATTTTTATTACCTCCGAGGATCAATGGGAGAGCCCATGATGCTGTCCGAGCTCGCATATTTCCGGGCGGGAATGCGACGCCCATGGTGGCGGAAGGGCATGCGAGAAGGGCCCGGTGAGGCAATTTCTTTTGGTTTGCCGCCGGATTTTCATATCACGGGTGAAACCACCTTTCGGGGCAAAAAGTGCTACGAGGTGAGCCGGGACCTTCGCATGGATGTATTCTATGTTGGCATCGATGACCAACATCTCTACGGGATCGAGGAATTGGAATGGCCACTCGTAAAAGATTCGCAGAACCAATGGGTCTGGGCGAAAGATCCGCGGGACGGTGGTGTGCTTAAGCAGTTCGGCAAAGAGGTAGGCCAGACGTTTCAGGATTTCGAGCAAGCCTATAAATGGATTGACGGCTTGCCCGCGGACCAGCGTAAGCCGATGCACGCGCGCATTTCTGTGCTTCGGCGGCCACTAGCGCGGCCCTCAACTCTTTTCTGGTATGAGGACTATAAGGAGCTAGGACCTGGTTATTGGTTCCCGATGTTACAGGGGTATGACCTTTGGGATACTCGCCCCGGAAAGCTGGGTGACCCACCCGAATCGAGCCGGGCGGAGAAAGTTCTGGAAATTAGTGTCGACCAGCCCTTGCCCGAGCAGTGGTTCGTGCAGGATTGGAAGGAAGGGGTGCCCGTCCAGGACTCGAGTCACAAACCATATTTGATGTACTTCTACAAAAAGCATTTCACGACGCAGGAATGGCAGACGGTTTTGGACGAAGGGAATAAAAGGGAGGCTGACCGTCAGGCTGAAGTTGATCGGACGGAACCAGTCGTGGGCAAACCCGCGCCGGAATTACCTGAGTAATGGGTACAGGGCAAGCCCCTGAAGTTGGCGGATATCAAAGGCAACGTGACGATCGTCGCCTGCTGGGATTTGTCGAACGAGCTGTGCCGAAACGATGTGCCGTTGCTGAACGAATTAGCGGAGAATGCGAATGCCAATGGGTTTGGCGTCATATCCATCCACGCAGCGGGCAGGCCCGTAGCAGCCGTGAAAAAAGCGATTACCGACCAGGAGATCAAATTCCCGGTTTGCCTTGATGGCCCGGAAATGGATCATGATGGGGGTTGGGTGAAACAATTCTTTTACCAGGCCCACGTCATCCAACTGCCCCATGCGATAGTGATCGATGCCAAGGGCAACATCGCCGCAAAGGGCTCCTTGGCCGACATGGTCGCCGTAGCGCGGAAATTGATTGCGTCGCCGGCAGACGCCAAACCAAACGCTGCGGCCGCGCCGACCACGCTTCCCACATCAAAATAAAGCGGCCGTTGGTTTCTCTGGCTGCAAGGATTTGGGCTTCCAGCCTTATGATCTTCGCTTTGGAATAATCATGTGGAATGCCGGACCCGCCATGCAGACACAGCAGCGGGAATAGTTCTGGATCGCTGTCGATTGCCAGGATCATACACAAAAGTCACGTCGTTTTTTCGTATCATGCCTAATGTTTTCACCTATCAGGCAGTGCGCGAATTTATTGACGACAGACGCACGCCCGTTACAGTCTCCCGCGAATGTCTCACGTCAGAAAGCTCCGCATAGCTATTTTGCTTCTTGGTGTGATAGCTATTGGCATCGCTGTTCTGCTCATGCGCAGCAGTGCCGCCAAAAACGACGGCATACTGCGACCCTATGGGTTCTTGGCCGGCGCGCTCATCGTCGGCCCGGCGATCGTCGCGGCGATTTTGATTCTCTCAAGCCCAGCCCGAAGAATCGCCTCGCATCTGCGGCAACTTGGCCCAAGGACTGAAGCTGCCAAAACACATTATCATGCGCTCGGGGCTGTGGTCGCCGCTGTGTTAGCGGGAACATATCTCTATACGACCGCCGCAATGCAGCATCGTGAACTTTCCCCGCGATACCACGACGAATTCGTTTACGTCATCCAGGCCCGAATGATGGCCCACGGACATTTGTGGTTGCCGCCCCACCCGCTGGGCAAGTTCTTTGATTCGTTCTACCTGATTACCTCACCTGTTTATGCGGCCCAATATTTTCCAGGAACGGCACTGCTGTTTGCGCCAGGAGTCAGGGCCGGGCTGCCGCTGTGGTTCATGCCGCTCACCGCCATGAGCGTAAGCGCTGGGTTGCTGTTTCACATCACCGCGGAGCTCGTGAATGTGCCATCCGCCATGCTGTCGGCATTATGGTTGGTAAGTCTAAGGCAGGTGCGGAGGCTTTCGCTGGGTTTTACCGCCCAGCCGGCAATCCTGATGCTGGGACTCGCCCTTGCCTGGCTATGGCTCAGATGGCGTCGCCGACCGTCGGCCGGGTGGGCAGTGCTGATCGGAGCGGCGGCTGCATGGTGCGCGATCACACGCCCAATTGATGGAATATGTTTCGGCCTGCCCGTGGCCATTGCCATGGCGCTGGATTTTCGCAAGCTGGGCCGACGCGTCGCATGGGTTACCGTCATCTCAGCAGTTCTCGGCGCCGCTCCCTTTGCCGCTGTACAGCTTATCTTAAATCACGGCGTCACCGGCTCCATAGTGAAAACCCCATTTCGTTTGTACGCTGATCGTGACAATCCCAACACCGCTTTTGGATTTCATCCCTATAATCCAGAGCAGCGTCCGCAATCACCACTGCCCCAAAAGCAGGGCTTCTATCGTGACTGGATGCTGCCCATGATCCGCGATCATCAACCAAGCGTCCTGGCATCAGAGATTTTGCATCATCGAATACCTTTGATAATCCTGGCGACCCTGCCGCATCCGATCTTGATCGTTCTTCCGATTTGTGGATTGATCGGCGTGGCCGGCAGACGGCGCTGGGTCGTCATTGCTCCCGCGCTGCTGTTCATCATACTCTATACTTTTTACACCTTCTTCCTCATCCATTATTGCATCGCTGCGGTACCGGCGGTGGCGCTGCTTGCGGTCCTGGGCCTCCGCGCTTTGAAAGACTCGGCACCATCAGCGTGGCGTATGCGATCCGGTCTGGTGCTGGCGACAATCGTGTGCATGGGCTGCTTGGCCGTTTTGCCGGAGTCGCACGGTTGGACCCCGGATCTCGCACCGTCTCGACTCATGGCGATGGTCCACGGGAAATTAGCGCATATATCCGGCAAGGCGGTGGTGCTTTTCCGCTTTTCCGAAGCACACAATAGTAAGTACGAGGAACCGGTTTATAACGCCGATACGGCCTGGCCTGATGACGAGCGAATCATCCGTGCCCACGATCTGGGCGATGCTCAAAATCACCAGCTATATGCATATTACGCCGCCGATCCAAGTGACTGCCGCTGCTATCTATATGACGAGGGCAATTCCCGCCATCCGCTTATGTATCTGGGCCGAGCCGCGGATCTGGCCGCAATGAAATCACCTCCAACATCGCAGCCCGTGGATACCGCGTATTCTGTCGGCGATAAACTTATGCAGCATCCCGTCCGGAGGAAAAGACCGAAGAAATCATCTCCCGCGATATGACCATCGTTGCGGCGGCCATCCGAGAGTCTCACGATCAGCATCACTCGTCGAAAACTTTTCCAGCCGGCGGCCCGGGTTTCAGCGGGCCCCAGCTAAAACCTCTTTTCCGCAACCGGTCAAGGTCATAAACAAGCATCGAGTGTCCGATCCGGGCTTCCGGCGCGAAAGGACGCAATGCTGCATAGCGATCCTGCGGATCATAAACTCCCGCAACGCGCACTGGACTTATAATCAGCAGACCATCAGTTGGGGGCGCATCGAGATTGTGCAGCAGGAAGACTCGATCACCTAGATAATGTTCCACACTCTTACGATCATTGCCGAAGTAGCGGAGAAAAACCCGCCGCCCGTTCTGCGGGTGTTCGTCAAGCCACTTGCCGATCTGCTTCAATGATTGGCCCCAGTCCACATTGCTATCGCTGATGGCAAGATATGGTACGCCGCGCGAAAAATTAATGTAGCTTAAGTAATCGGGATGAAAGACAAACCCGTGTACCGCCGCCGCCGTTAACCCAATCCAGCTCAAGCATCTCCATACGCCACCGCCGGCAGCGCAGCGGCTCGCCACCATCAACATAAACACATACGGCGGCAAAAAGTGCCGAAAGCCGATGTCGATATGGGCCCACATAAGCCAAGCCGAATAGGCAATCATCGGGACCAGCAAAGCCCATTCGCCAAAACGAAATCGCACAAAGATGAACGACAGTAACCCAAGCCCGATGACGAGCGCGATGCCAAGCGGCACCTTGTAACTGGCCACCACGGGAAAGTAATACCACCATCCTTTCTTGCTTTTTTGCCCAAAAAGATATCCTGAGTGTCCTTTCGCAGCATGCTCAAATGCATGCAGACATGAACCAATATAAACACCGGCTGGCATGCGATGTTTGGCAAATTGGCGCAGCGGATCGGCCTTCGCATGTCGGCTCGGCGGAAGCGGGACCATATAGTCAATGGGCCGACTATAGTCGAAGCCCGTCATCGCCCAAATGACTGGCGCGGCAGCCACCAGCGCGGTTAAAAGCATCAACACCCGGCGGCGTGCGCCGGCACGGGAACGAATCAACCATATCACTAAATAGACGCCGTACAGGGCAGGCAACAGAATCGCCGTCTGCTTGAGCATCAGCGCAACCGCTGTGGCGCACGCCAAGGCTATGCTTCGCCCCAGCGTCGGCTTTTGCAGCAAGCGCCAGGCAAGAAAGCACGCCATGACAATCCCCTCAACACAGATGACATCGATCGTCGGCAAGCCCACGTGGGCGGCGAATGTTGGCTCAACAAGTACCAGACACGCGGTAAGCCATGCCGATGCCAACCCGTACAATCGCCGGCACCAAAGGAACACCAGCCCGACCAGGGGAACAAACAGCAGCGCCTTCCACGCGACGATCAGGTTAAGGATCGTCTCCGGGCTGATGCGATATCCATAAAGCCCCCTCGCCCCGGGCGGTGAATCGATCCGGCATCCCACCAGCCACATGGGAAACGCACTTATCGCCTCTCCCAAGGGCGGGTCATTCATCTCGCGCGCACCAAGCTTACCGGTCAGAAATGCCAGCCCGCGATTCAGGTGGTATTCATCATCATCGCTTTCCGAATGCGCTGCGGAAATCAGCATTGAGCGTGGAACGAGCACGACCACAGCCAAAAGCAGCGCGCACAGCAGTTGACGATCCCAGATGCGCCGTCTCTCGCCCGGTTGCGTGAGATCCGGCAGTGACTCTGGTTGATCACTCGGTTGAGAGGACGATGGGACCATTGAGTTTTGCGATGGCCTGGAACATAATCACCGACGCGACAAGAACCGCGTGGGAGTCCCCGATTTAACCGGGAGCCGCACGTTACACGCTGGCGGGGATGAAGGCAATCAACAGCTTAAACGCGGCAAAATGCGGTGGCCCTTGCGTCGGGCGGGCTAGTCAAAATGCTGGAAGAGACATCCACCTGCGGCGTCGACCCGCTTCGTGCCGCGCCTCAGCACAGGTTCCAACTCTGCTGGCCGTCCGCATTGCACGTCCTACTTACGGTCGCGCTTCTATCACTCGTCTGGTCCTTTCCGATTCTGCCCTCACAGGATGGACCCTCGCATCTCGATAACGCTTCGGTCATGCGGCGGCTCGCCTCGCACGGCTGGCCGACGTTGCGCTCTTACTACACGGTGAACTGGCATCCGGCCCCGAACCTCATGAGCCATGCGATTCTTGCTTCGCTGCAAGTCATGTTCTCCCCAATGGTCGCTTTGAAGGTCTTCGCCAGTGGTTATCTGCTGCTTCTTCCAATGGCGATGCGCTACGCCGCTCGATCAGTTGCTCAACAGACGAATAGCTCTTTTGCCAATTCCATGGCCTTGCTCGTTTATCCGCTGGTTCCAAATCTCGCGTTCTACAAGGGGTTTTACGGGTTTTGTTACGGCGTCGCATTAATGCTCTTCGTGATCGGCTATTGGTCGAAAAATCGAACTCGCCTTAATACCGCAAAGACCATCTGGCTGGCGATGATGGTTGTCGTGCTTTATCTCTGCCATCCTTTGTGCTTCGCCGCCGCCGCTGCAGCGGTCGCACTGCTGACCCTGACGGCCATTGGAAAGCAGGACTCGCGCCTTGCGGTTATCGCCACCGCGATCGCATTTGCACCGGCGATGTTTTTAACCCTGGCATTTATCAAGCACGAACCCGGCGGCGCAACCGAGGCGCCGTTCGTTGAATCTTTGGGCTCTCTGCTCACCCTCGATCCCCTTTACTGCCTAAGGCCGCAAGAACGCATCGTCGGAATCTTCACCGCGATGACATTCGCAGCGCTGGTGTCCTACACCGCGCTCTGCCGGCTCGGATGGTTTTTTCGTTCTTCTGATCCTTTACGCCGTCTACAATGGAAACCCGAGGTCGACGGATGGCTGCTGCTTCCTATAGTCTTCGCACTTGCGCTGCCGCTTGTCCCCAATCGATTTGCAGGCGGCGGCTGGATCACCCTTCGGCTCACGCTCTTTCCATACCTCTTGGTGCTTCCCTGGCTATGCGGTGCGGCGACTTCCCGGCTGCTTCGCTGGATCGTGCCGCTTGCCGCGACATCTCTGACCCTTTGCCTGGTCGCTTCGCAGTGGATCGGTATTCGCGCCGCTCAACCGCTGCTAACAGAATATCTTTCCGTGGCCCCCCACTTACAGCCGGACACCACGCTCCTGCCCATTTCCTCGGACGATGACGGCCATACGGTCTCCGGTCGGCCAATCGCCCGGCACAACCTTCACCTTTTTCTGCACGCATCGGGATACCTGACTGCCGAGCGAGGCTGCGTTGACTTGAGTAATTACGAAGCACGTCTGGATTACTTTCCCGTCGCTTTCAAGCCAGCCACGCTGCCCGCAATGGACGCCGTTGATTATGTGCTTTTGTGGCAGCCACGCAACAAAGCGGCAAGCGTCGCATCAGAAATCCCTGCCAAGCTAGCCGCCGATTTCGACCTGATCTTCACGTCGTCAAATGGACACGCGAAACTTTTTCGCGCCAAGGGGATTGCCGTCGGCGCTGCTCCGCCACATGATTGATTTGCCTCTTACGCCGCCATGCATCGCATCGACTGGGCCATCATCTTTATCTTCCTCGCCGTCATGGCGGGGCTCACGCTCTACACCTGGCGATTCACCCGCTCCGTCGCCGATTTTCTCGCCGCCCGCCGTGTCGCAGGTCGCTATCTCCTGACCGTTTCCGACAACGTCGGCGCCATCGCCATCATCGCCCTCTGGGAAATGGTTTACGCCGACGGCCTGCCCACTCAATGGTGGACACTCATGACCCTGCCCGTCGGACTGCTGCTGGCACTCACCGGCTTCATCATTTACCGCTTTCGCCAAACCCGCGCCCTGACCCTCGCTCAATTTTTCGAGATGCGCTACAGCCGCAACTTCCGCATTTTCGCCGGATTGCTCGCCTGGATTTCCGGCGTATTAAATTACGGCATCTTCCCCGCCATCATGACCCATTTTTTCATCACGTTTTTCAACCTGCCCGACCATTGCCAGATCAGCCACCTGACACTGCCGACCTTTCCCCTGCTCATGGCCCTCTATCTCGGCTTTGCGCTCTTCACCGCATTGGTCGGCGGTCAGGTTTCCATCATGATGATCGACCTGATGCAGAGCGTGACCATGATGGCCATCTTCGCGCTTCTGCTCGTGCTGATCGTCCGGCGCTTTTCCTGGAGCAGCATCATGACCGGCCTCCAAAACGCTCCGGCCGGGCACTCCATGATCAACCCCTACAAAAGCAACACCGGCCAGTTCACCATCTCCTATTTCCTGATCGCCATCCTGAGTCGCATTTACAACGGCCGCTCCTGGCAGGGCCTCTCCGGTTCCAGAGCCGCCGCCAAATCTCCCCATGAAGCCAAGATCGCCGGCATCCTCGGCACGTGGCGTTTGTATGTCCAGCAGGCATTCGCCCCGATGATCCCAATTGCTGCTTTCGCTGTGCTGCATCATGCGGGCTTTCTGTCGATTGCCGGCCCAATCCAGCACCGCCTCGATCAAATTCCCGATGCCACCCAGCGCGTGCAGTTGACCCTTCCCATTTTTCTAAACAGTGTTCTCCCGGCCGGCATGCTGGGACTCGTTGGCGCTGTCTTCCTCTGCTCCGGCATCAGCACCGATAACACCTATCTCCATTCCTGGGGAACCATTTTCATCCAGGATGTGATTCTCCCCTTTCGCAAAACTCATTTCACCCCGCGCATGCATCTGCTTCTGCTCCGCCTTTCCATCGCCGGTGTCGCTGTTTTCGCTTTTGTCTTCAGCCTGCTCTTCCCGCTTAAGCAATATGTGCTGATGTTCTTCGCCGTCACCGGCGCGATTTATCTCGGGGGCGCCGGCGCAGTGATCATCGGCGGGCTCTATTGGCAACGCGGCACCATCGCTGCGGCATGGACTGCACTTATCAGCGGCTCCTTGCTCGCCACCGGTGGAATGGTCGCCGTCCAATCATGGACCCACACCCTCGTCCCCTTCCTCCTGCGGCAATTCCCCCAGAGCCACTGGCTCATCGCCCACCGCGATGCTTTTCCGATCACCGGTCAGACGATTTATTTTATTGCCATGCTCGCCGCAACACTGCTATATATTGCCGTTTCCCTTCTTGGCCCCGTCACCATCCACAACCTCGACAAGCTTCTGCACCGCGGCATTTATGCCTTGCCCGAAGATGCCCTGGCCGGCAGCGTCAAGCACCAATCGTGGCGGCAACTCATGGGTCTCACTCCCGAATTCTCACACGGCGAACGCATTCTCTTCTGGGCCACTTTCTGGTGGAGCATCGGCTGGTGGGCCTTCATGGGAATCGGCACCCTCATCCAAATCACACTCGGTATCAGCGACCACACCTGGTCCGTCTTTTGGTGGTTCAAAGTCTGGCTTCTCGGATTGGTAATGGCCATCGCCTTTGCCATCTGGTTCGCTATCGGCGGCGTGCGCGATGCTCACCGGGTTTTCACGGATTTGCGCCGCCTGCCCACCGAAGCGGATGATGATGGAACCGTTGCCGAGGGAACCGCCACTGCCGCCGAGCGCACCATCCACACGACCCAACAAAATAATCCATGAGGAACCTAACCATGTCCCCCCCACTATTCGTTTTAGCGGCGACCCGAAGGGGAGCGCTCCTCCTCGCAATCATCACCGCAACGCTAATCACCGCCTGCAAATCCCCATCGGCCACATCAACCAAAACCACTAGCACCACTACTCCCCCCGCCATCGAATTCCGCGCCCTCTACACCCCCCACTCCATTGCCATCACCGGCTCTCTCGACGATCCGATCTGGTCCCAAACCCCAACCTATCCCATGAACGCCATGAACGACGACCAAGGCCACCGCATGTCGCTCAAAGAAGGCGGCAAAGTCCGCTTCGCCTGGGACAATAAATTCCTCTACCTCGCCGTCGATTTCACTGACTCCGATGTGCGCACCAAGGCCGATCAGGACGGCCTCCACGCCTACAAACTTGGCGATGTCTGCGAGCTTTTCTTGAAACCCGTTGGCCAATCGAGCTACTGGGAACTTTACGCGCTGCCCAACGGCCATCAAACCACTTTCCTCTGGCCCGCCCCCGGACAAAGACCGCGCGATGCCCTGCAAAAAATCAATCGCCTCATCGTCGCCGCTCACGTGAACGGTACGCTCAACGATGACCAGGATCACGACCAAGGTTGGACCGCGCAAATGGCCGTCCCTTGGGACATGCTGAAATTCCACGATCAGCAGTTCGGTCCGCAAACCGGCTGGCATGTTTTGGTCGGCCGCTACAATTATTCCGCTTATCTTTTAGACTCCCCCGAATATTCCTCCGCCCCGGCGATTTCTAAAACCAGTTATCACCTGACGGAGGAATACGCCCCGTTGGTGTTGCAGGGCAAATGAGCGAATTTTCCACAACTAGGGAGAACCCATGAAACAAGCCATTATGAAACCCGGCATTCCCCCCAGCCCCATTTATTCGCCCGGCATCATTGCCGGCGGATTCATCTTCATCAGTGGCCAAGGCCCCTTGCGCTTCGGCAGCCGCCAACCCGTCGGCGAAACGATTGAAGAACAGGCAAAGCTCACCCTGGAAAATGTGCAGCTCGTCCTCACACAGGCCGGCTGCACCATGAACGACTGCGTGAAAGTCACGGTGTACCTGACGGATTTGAATGAATACGACCGTTTCAACGCCGTCTATCAAACATTCTTCTCCGCCCCGCCGCCCGCCAGAACGCTGATCGGCTGCGCCCTGAACTTCGGCATCAAAGTCGAAATCGATGCAATCGCCATCGAGCCATCGAAATGATTCTTATGCGTGTCGGCATCATCGTACTCAAACACGAATCCAACACCTTTCTCCCCGGCCGCACCACGCTGGAACATTTTCACCGCGAGATATTGGCCATCGGCCAGACCGTGCGTGATTATTACCAGAACGCCCACCACGAAGCCGCTGGTTTCTTCGAAGGTCTGGCCCAGGAAAAAATCGACGCCATTCCCATCTTCGCCGCCAGCGCCACACCCGGACCAACCATCGAACAATCCGCATACGAATCGCTGCTGCACACCCTTCTCGATCAGCTATCAAAAACCGGCCCATTCGACGGCTTACTGATATCAGCCCACGGCGCAGCCGTCGCCGAGCAGCAACCGGACATGGACGGCCACTGGCTCACCGCCGTGCGCTCCGCCATCGGACCACGCCTGCCGATCATCTGCACGATCGATCCGCACGCCAACCTTTCCCCGGCGATGTTTCGGGCCACCGACGCACTGATTCCCTACCGGACCAATCCCCACATCGATCAAAAACAGCGCGGCCTCGAAGCGGCATCCCTGATGGCCCGCACCCTCAAAGGTGAAATTCATCCCACGCAAGCCGCGGCGTTCCCGCCGGTGGCCATCAACATCGCCTGCCAGCACACCGAATCGCCACCGGCCAGCGCGCTCGCATCTCTGGCCGCCGAGCAGCGAAATCGCAAAGGCGTTTTAACCAGTGGCGTCGTGCTCGGTTTCCCCTACGGCGATGTTGTGGAGATGGGGTCGTCATTCATCGTCGTCACCGATAATGATCCTCCGCTGGCCAAACAATTGGCGGACGAACTGGGAAATTATCTTCTGCACCATCGCCACGATTTCGTGCCACATCTGCCCGACATTCACGCCGCGATCACGTTGGCCGAGCAATCCCTCGCGCCGGTCTGTCTGCTCGACCTCGGTGACAACGTCGGCGGCGGGTCTCCCGGTGACGGCACTTTGATTGCTCAGGCATTGCTAGAACGAAACATCCAAAACGCTTTGGTTTGCCTCTGCGATCCACAGGCTGCCAAACGAGCGTCCAATGCCGACATCGGTGCGACACTCGATCTTCTCGTCGGCGGAAAAACCGATGCCATGCACGGCCCTCCGCTCCACCTCAAGGCCCAAATCCGCAGCCTCCACAACGGAAAATTCACCGAACCCGCCGTCCGCCACGGCGGCAAACGCGACTACGACATGGGACCAACCGCGGTCGTCACCGCCGGCGGCCTCACCATCCTGATTCACTCCCTTCGTACCCCGCCCTTCAGCCTGAACCAAATCCTCTCCTGCAACATCGACCCCACAAAATTAAAAATGATCGTCGCCAAAGGCGTCAACGCCCCAATCGCCGCCTACGCCCCGGTTTGCAAAACCTTCATCCAAGTCGACACCCCCGGCGTCACCACCGCCGCAATGGCCCGGCTCCCCTTCCACCATCGCCGCAGGCCGCTGTTTCCCTTTGAGCCGCTTTAAGATAGTCGACCCCGGGCATCGACCGGCATCCGCTCCAATCTCCCATCTGCCATCTTCAGCCAAAACCAATCCTGCAAATTCACGCAGGGGCACATGTGATTCGGAATCACATGCAGTCGCTGGCCAAGCCGCGGATGTTGCGGGCAATCGGCCAAATCTACCTCGCCGTGTTCTTCGCTGAGTCGGACAATTTTGGCGTTCGGAAACTCCGGGATGAATCCAAATCCACCCTTATCCTGATTTAACGCCAATCGATCGCTGCTGAATGTTTTCGAGCCGGCGTCGATGACACATTTGCCGGGGACGGCGTTGCTGATGACCGTCACAGCCACCTGCGCGGCACAATCCTCTAACTCGCACCAGTCGTTGCGAAAGCCATTGGAATCATTGTAGATATAATTGCCGGGGCGAATTTCGGTGAACTCGGGAACGTGGTGCGAATTAAAGGCGGTCGGCGTCGAACCGCCGGAGACGATTGCCGGGTTGTGGCCATCGCGCTTCCAGGCGTCGATGGTTTCGCGTAATTGGCTGGAGATTTGTTTGAGCTGTGGAATCTGGTCCGGCGGCTCGCCATTAACGTGGCCGGCGAAAGCGAACAGGCCATCAAGTTGCAGGCTCGGTTTTTTGGCAATCTGGCGGGCAAGCTCGACGGACTCGGCGGCAGTCTTCACCCCCGTGCGGTGAAAGCCGACATCGAGATCGACGAGGATGCCGATCTCTATTTCGGCAATCTCGGCGGCGGTCGCAATCACGTCGATGGCCAGCGCGGAATCGACGGCCACCATGATGGATTTGTGGCGGGCCAGCTCGGCGATACGGGCGGCCTTGCCGCCATCCACGTATGGATATGCAACGAAGAAACCGGGGGCGGAATCGGCCAGCGCCTCCGCCTCGCCAATCTTCGCTACCGAAATCCCCACTGCTCCGTGAGCGATTTGCCGCCGTGTCATCTCCTGTGATTTATGCGTCTTGGCATGAGGGCGCAGCAGCAGCCGATGTTCCGCGCAATACTTCGCCATGCGGTACAGATTTCGGTCCACGATATTGGAATCGACGATCAGGGCCGGCGTGGGAATCTGCGATTCATCAGTAACGATCGTGGCGACACGGGTCATTTTTGGGGCCTGGGGTGTTGCCACGCCGACATCGCTCCATCGACGGCCAGCATGTGGCCCGAAATATATTCCGCCGCATCGCTGCACAGGAAAACCGCGGCGGGTCCGCACACATCCGCCTGGGGAATTACCCCCGCCGGAATGTGATGCTCCAACCATTGCCGTTTGACGTCATTGGTTTCAATCCACGAAGTCTGCGGCGTCCGCACCAGGCCCGGCGCTAATCCGTTTACACGAATCTTGTTCGGCGCCAAGGCGACGGCCAGCGTCTTGACCATCATCTCCACCGCGCCTTTGGATATGTCGTAAGCGGTGGAACCAGGTTCGGCTAACCGACCGTTGATCGAGCCGATGATGAGCACCCGCCCCGGCGTTTTCGATTCAATCCACTGCCGCGCAAACAACTGCGTCAGAAAATAAGGAGTCGCGACATTCAATCGCATCGTCCGCTCAAATCGCTCCGTCGTCATCTGCTCGAATGGCACATCAAAAAACTGTCCGGCGTTGTTCACGAGAATATCGATCGAACCCACTGCCTCCGCCGCCCGGCTATGCAGCTTCGGCAGAATTTCCTGTGGATCGCCCAGCAAATCAGCCGCCAGAAATTCCGCCCGCACCCCCATTTTCCGGCATGCATCAACCACCCCATGCCCCTCGTCGCACTCTTCCCGTCCATGAACCATCACATCCGCTCCAGCCTCGGCAAACGACAGCGCAATCGCCCGGCCGATCCCCTGCGTCGATCCGGTTACCAGCGCGGCATGGCCCTTCAAACCGATCATCATCCAGCGTGCCCCTCTCCCAGCAACCAATTCCGAGGTGCCGTACGCCCCATCCGATCTCGAACCGCCGGCGGCAGCGCATGCAAAACCTTCGCCTCCTGCGAATACGAACTAGCCAGGATCAACTTATCATCTCGCCAGCTCATATAAGGATTGTCCGAACCCCACAGGTATCGGCCCGGCAAAATCGCTTCAATGTCGGCCATCACCTTAACTGGGTCGGCGTAATCCGTCTTCACCCGCCGCGACGCCTCTGCCACCGCACCCGAATTCTTCCTGGCCAACTCACAATGAATAATATGGGCCGAGCAATCGACCCACACGTTGCTCATCTGCCTCGCGCGCTCAAGCGACGGCAAATCAAACCGCAGGGAATGCGCGAGATTGAACCGCACCTTTGGATGAGCGGCGGCGACATCCAAACAGTCGCTCACCTGTGCCCAGGCATCGTTTACGGATGTATGCAGCACGACAGGCAAATTATTATCCGCGGCAAAGTGCATGAGCGGGGCCGCTTCGTCACATAGGCGTCGCACGGATGATTGCAGAATCGTTGTCTGCGACTTGAGTCCAGCAATTCGACCGCCAAGCCGCTGGAGGTTGTCCAGTTGCCTATCAACTTCCCGGCCTGGATCGAACATGGCGAAGACGAAAAGTCGATCCGACGCCCCAAGCCGCTCCACTTCCTTCAGAAGCAGCTCGGCTTCAAAGTCGAAAGGAAAACGATCCTCCAGCAACTCAACACGATCCTGCTTGGCAAATTTTAAAGGATCAAACGCCGTCGGCAATGTAAACGACCAGCAGCAGGCATATTGAATGTCATTACGATCCATCTCATCCAAAAGCTGCTGCCCCGTCGCCGCGTAAGGCCACCAGCCGCGCAGCAGAAACCCGGCGTCCAGACCCACATGAGTATGCACATCAATGAGTCCGTCGGGCCCTGGAATTTTCCGCTGAGTCATCATCTATCTCTTCCCGGCCCAAGGAGTCCCACGGCGCGGCGTGAGCGAGCGCCCTTCGACGTACTCAGGACTGGCAGCGAGTCGAACGGCCTGCCGTGAGCCTGTCGAACGGTGTGGGATAGACGAAGTTCGAGCCTTTTTCAAGGACAATCCGTCGTGGTCGTGATGCTGTTTGGGGGTACCCTGGGGTGTCCCCTGTAAGCGACCCCCTCGATTTCGTCGGGGCGTTGAACCACAACGGTTTGCGTGCGTGTCGGCACGCCTCCGTTGCCCCGACTACCTTCGGTTCGTGCCGCCTCCGCAAAGCTCCGGCGTCACTCGCTCGGCTCACGCCTCGCTCGGTCCCTGACGGGACGACAACGGGTGGGGGTGGGTGCGAACAAACACCAAATGTCCTTTACCGACGGAGTGATGTCCTTTATCAAGGACATGTACGGGTTGGCTCACGCCCCCAACTGTCGCAGGCCCTCATTGTACGGGCACCCCACGACCGTCAAGCCGCATGGGCATTGACCGCCGCGGGCGACCCTGCCCTGATTTTCTCCGGTTATGCGACAGCGACAATCTGTCGTCAGGTCGAAATTACTAACCCTTCAATTTGTAAATCAATGGAAGAAAACAAAGACAGTCAGATTAAGGTCAAGACGACTGGCAGCAATGTCCTCGGCACGCATGTCGTGGATGAGGAGCCGATTGCTGTTTTAGATCGGCACACTTCGGCATTTGCCCGAGATTTGTCTCAATCCCTCGGCCAGAATGAAAGCTGGACTCTCGATTTCATCGTCGAGACGTATGCCAGGAGGTTCGGGTTTGATTATCCGGGTTAGCGGTAGCTGCTTGGTTGCGAACACCCCGTACAAGTGGGGTGTTTTGCTTTGGGCTTGCTAGGCGACCCCACCCCGACGCTTTGCGTCACCCCGCCGGGTGCCTCCCCCGTGGCACAACCCGCGAAGAATGTCGCAATGCCAGTCAGCAGACACGTCCTAAGGATGTCTTGTGCTATGCTTGACTGAATGGGGAGGGCATATTCACAAAAATCTTCGGAGAAGCCAATAGCTTTCGACTGCTTTGTAGGTTGCGGAGGGAAACACACGATCCCCAGTGCGCTCGAGGCACCGGAATAATAATTAGGAACCACATGGCGAATTCCGATTGACTTTGCCCAAAATTTGGACTATTTAGAACAGTGTTGCCTCTTGCGCACGGCGCGCGAGTCTTTTGCAGTCCCGCGTATGAATACCAATGGGAAAAGACGCAGCGTTCTATTTTTACTGGCCAAGACAAAGATTATCTTGGGACGTTGTAACTCCTTCATAAATTCTTCCGCAGGTAGCCACAATGACCGATGAAACAAAGGGTGATCTGGCGCGTTTCCTAATTGAGTTGGCTCAGGACCCAAAGAAGCTTATTGCCTTCCGTAAAGATCCAGAGAATGCAATGGATCTGGCTGCACTTACGGAAGCGCAAAAGGAACTTGTGCGTGCGGCGGTTCCTTATTTGGCGTTTGCACGCCCTGGTTTTGGTAGTTTGCCTCTTTCTTCCGGACAAGACGGCGACGGAGGAGGCCGCGAGATAGTTGTCGTTATCGTTGTCGTTATCATCATCCTATAGCTATAGCTCCTTACAGAGATAGTAATCATGAGCGAACTCATTGTTATAGGGACAGGAATAAGCTCCATCTCGCATATCACGATGGAAGCTAAAATCGCAATACAGACTGCCGAAAAACTACTCTATCTTGTAGGAGAGCCACTTACCAAACAATGGCTTGAGGAGACAAACCCGACAGCGGAAGATCTGCACCCTTTCTATGCTGACGGTAAGGATAGGCGACAAACCTATCAGGAAATGTGTGACCACATAGTTAAGTTTGTCCGGGACGGTGTTTCTGTTTGTGCCGCATTCTACGGCCATCCTGGCATTTTCTGCGCGCCGCCTCACATGGCCATTCAACAACTTCGCAGCGAAGGATACCGAGCCAAGATGCTGCCTGGCGTCTGTGCAGAAGATTGCCTGTTCGCCGACCTCGGTGTTGATCCCGCTAGGAGTGGATGTCAAAGTTTTGAGACGACGGATTTCCTTTTGTATGAAAGGAGGTTTGACCCAAGCTGCTCGCTTGTACTGTGGCAAGTGGGTGTTATTGGACATACAGATTTTCAAAGTACTGGATATAAAGACAAAGGTACCGGATTTCTTGCGGATTATCTCTTGAGATTCTACCCGCCGACCCACAAGGTTACTATTTACGAAGCCGCCACATACTTTCTGTGCGAACCGCGGATTGAAACTGTGCCGCTATCCTCGCTACCGAATAGCAAAGTCTCATCCATATCTACGCTATACGTGCCGCCGCACGGAATTCGATCCGCTAACATAGAGACTTTGCGCTCGCTGCAAATTTCGGAGCACGTCATGACTAAGCTATACCTTACGGGGGATGCCGTGCTTTCAGATGCACGTTTTCTCCATGATGACAGTAGGCTGTTAGGGCAAACGACGTAAACTCTGCCGGAGGAATTTACCGTGACTGAAGAGAAAAAAGGTGATTTAGCGAATTTTCTCGTGCAGCTGGCTCTTGACGCGGAGAAACAGGCCGCATTCCGGCAAGATCCAGAGAAGACAATGGAGGCCGCAGTACTTACGGAAGAACAAAAGCAACTTATCCGAACCGCGAGCCCTTATTTGGCATTTTTACCTACGTCATCCTCGATATTATCAGGAACCCTGCGAGGCAAAAGTGGAATCAACCAACCCAAAACAATTGTCGTGGTCATTGTCGTTGTTGTCGTTGTAGCTCCTTAGTTTTCAACAACTCGAGCAGAGTTTGAAGCGACGAGTGATGTCGGCATAAAAAAGCTCGGCATCTGGGCAGAGTGCCGGGCAAGAAGCGGGGAAGGAAAAATACTGGCAATCAGATGGGAGCTGATGCCAGCAGGGTTGAGGATAGCGAACGGCTGGCAGGATCGTCAAAAGAATTTTGGGATGGCGAGATAACCTGCGTGTCCATTCACGGCAGAGCGTATTTGCTTCCTGGCTCCCCTTGGAGCGGAATCCGCTTTAGCTTTTTCTCTTTCACCAGTTTGCTTAGAGCATTGTCCGCCGTGCCGCCGCGTCCTTCATCCGCCCAATGCTTCTTAACGTCCTTTGTTTTCGGGTTTTTGTGCAGTTTGACGAACGCCAAGACCGATGCCTCGGCACTGATGGCGAATTTACGCGGCCTGCGGCGTGATCGTTTCGAGGGCGGCATTTGTGTCCCAGCCTTTGCCGGACTGCGATGCACACCATTGGCCAATGCTGTACCGACACGTTCCAGGGTACTATCAATCCGTGCTATAGCGGCAGCATGTACCTGCCGTTCGTCAATCAACTTCTGGATTTGCTGTGCCACTGTTTCGGCCATCTTCAATGTAGCCATATATCTCCTTGAAATAAATCTGCGTCACGATAGCTGATTGTGAAGAGCCGCACAACATTGAGCGAACAGTCCTCACCACGTCTACTCGCACATCGACACCAGCCGCATATTGCCATCGGCAGCTGCTTCCCCATACGTTTTTGCTGTCATCCAAATATCACCAAGCGGATCGCCCCCACATTCAGCCAGCATCGTGAGCAGGATCATCGTCGAGAATGGCGGGTCTACCTGTAGCAGCCGCTCGGCAAGGTTATTCCGCCGCTTTTCGCTCTGGCATACCACGAGAACTCGGAACGGATGCGATTTGTATTCATCTTCCGTTCCGCCGCAGAACACGGCATATCCGCCGCACCGATAGTAATCCCGGTAGTTCACGCATTTCTCAACGACGCGATCGAGCGTTTCGCTTCCGGTGTCGGCTTCAAAAAAATAATGGTACTCGAATTCTTCGTCATCCTGTTTTTCGATGAACCGTATGTGACCATCCGGTTTCACCGGCACGCGGCGGTTGTCTCTGTTCACTGTGAACTCATATCGACGCGGCCACACGTCGAAATTCAAATCGCTGAATCGTTCGTCGTTCCCGATGGCCAGCGTAAACGCCGCTTTCACATCACCGATCATAAGCTCATGGGCGAGCATTTGGGCGCTCACGCCCATACGCCGTGTGAACGTCTGTGGCGACAGCGCCGAATCTTCCTCGACGTGTCCGCCAGTGCGGAGAGCCGAGTATCCTTTCCACGTCAGATGCAGCATCGACGGCTCACCGATCCGTCGCGGACGCTCCGATAAATATCCGGCTTCCTTCAATCGTCGCACACGCTTCTTTGCCATTTCAGATTTCTCCGGAAAATGGAGTGCGCGAACGTGATCGAGTGAAAGCACTCTTGATTCGAGTAAATCGACGAGGAGCGACACATCGCGCTCTTGCAACTTCACATTTTCAGATCGAGATGCAGGCATGAACGAAAGTTTACCACGGACGCCCTGACGGGCGGAAAATTAAAGGCGCACCCACCCCCACCCGTTGTCGTCCCGTCAGGGACCGAGCGAGGCGTGAGCCGAGCGAGTGACGCCGGAGCTTTGCGGAGGCGGCACGAACCGAAGGTAGTCGGGGCAACGGAGGCGTGCCGACACGCACGCAAACCGTTGTGGTTCAACGCCCCGACGAAATCGAGGGGGTCGCTTACAGGGGACACCCCAGGGTACCCCCAAACAGCATCACGACCACGACGGATTGTCCTTGAAAAAGGCTCGAACTTCGTCTATCCCACACCGCTGTATATGAATCTGGTATTTTTCACCAGCCAACACCGCGCCCGGTAACCCAGGCGCGGTGTTGTGTTGGGCAAAAGAACCAGAATCTACAACGAGTTTCCACGCTCCGCGTGGCTCCCAGTGGAGGCGACGGTCAACCAAGCCAACGAGTTGGAATTCCAAAGAAACTCACAACTATAAACAGGTTAAGGAGAGAAAACCGACCACAAAACTCTAGTGAACGATTGTTCACATATTCAATTTCGCGTTGTCAATCTATACAAACGAAAGGTGTGGGAAGTAAAATTGAGAGAGTTCTTTTGTCGGGCATTGAAGCAAGCCCCCGTTACCCCCGCGGCTCGTCAACCAGAGCGAATGTCGCCGGGGAGCGGGGGTTTGCTTCGCTGTCATGAACCAAAATACATATTTGAAAATGGGAATACGGGAGACTTGGGGCGGAGAAAAACCGTTCGGCCTTGACGTGCCCGATCGTCGTCAACACCTCTACATTGTTGGCAAGAGCGGTACCGGCAAGACGACGCTCTTGCTCAATTCCATCATCCAGGACATCGACGCCGGGCACGGAGTTGCGGTCATCGACCCGCACGGCGACCTTGCGTATGAAATCCTCAATCACATTCCGCGTAATCGCACCGATGACGTGGTGTATTTCGATGCCACCGCCGCTGACTATCCCATCGGCCTCAATCTTTTGCAGAACGTTCCGCCGGAAGGTCGCCATCGTGTGGCCGCCGAACTCGTTTACTCCCTCAAATCGATTTGGCGGGAGAGTTGGGGGCCGAGGATGGAATACATCCTGTATGCCGCTGTTGCCGCGCTCCTTGATTCAATAGATGGGAGCTTGCTCGGCGTGCAGCGGATGCTGTCCGATGACGAATACCGGCACTGGATTGTTCGCCAGGTCAAAGACCCAGTAGTTCGGCGGTTCTGGACGGATGAATTCGAGGGATATGACGAGCGATTCCGGCGGGAAGCGGTTGCTCCGATTGAAAACAAAGTCGGTCAACTTCTTATGGCGCCGCCCATGCGGAATCTCTTGGTCCAGGTCAGGCGGAAGATTGACGCCAGATTCATGATGGATAATCGGCGACTGTTTATCGCCAATCTTTCCAAAGGCGTGCTCGGCGAGGACAAAGCCAATCTTTTGGGGTCGCTGTTGGTGACGAGCTTTCAGCTTGCCGCAATGGGACGGGCGGATGTTGCCGAGCATCGACGCCAGGATTTCTATCTCTACGTCGATGAATTCCACAACTTCACCACCGACAGTTTTACATCGATTCTTTCCGAGGCCAGGAAATACGGATTGTGCATGACGCTCAGTCATCAGTACATCGAGCAACTGCCGCCATCGATTGCCGCGGCGGTGTTCGGCAACGTCGGCAATCTCATTGCCTTCCGCGTGGGCGAACACGACGCGGCACAGATTTCCCGCGAATTTGGTGACGCTTTTCAACCAGCGGAATTCAGTTCGCTGGGTAATCACCGCGTCATCGCCAAACTCATTGACAGGGGTGAGTACCGTGAGCCGTTCCGAGGCCGCACGCTCCCGACAATCACGGCAGGATATGGAACGCGGGACAATCTGATACGCCGGTCAAGAGAAAAATACGCTGTGGCACGGCGGATCATCGAAGACAAGATTGAACGCTGGATGCACCGCATGCACTTCTAACTCTCCCTCACATCTATATCGCTTGCGCCGTTCCCCAATCTCTGGCAGGCTGTGGACAGATTTGTTCCCGCCTCAACGTGTTCCCATTCATCCCAGAGACAAACGAAAGGAGCCAGCAATGTCCGAATGGATCAATTTCAAGGAGCTTCGCAAGCAGCTTCGGTTTGCCGATGTTCTCCGCCACTACAAGGTGGAAGCGAAGATAAAGGGAGATCGGGCGACAGCCTTTTGCCCGCTCCCCGGCCACGCTAAGCGTTCCAACGCCAAGCCGAGGACGGCGAGTTTGTCCGTCAATCTCACCCGCAACATCTTCCAGTGTTTCGGTTGCCACCAGTCTGGAAACGCCCTCGAATTCGCCTGCTGGATGGAAGGATTTGATCCTTCCGACATGGAGCAGTTCCGGCAAGCGGCATTGAAAATTGCCAAAGCGTTCGATATTCACGACCAGGGCACGCATCCACGCCCGCCCGCACCACCACCAGCAGAGCCACAACCACAGGCTGCTTTAATTGCCACTCCGATCATTAACGCACCGCTCGACTTTGAACTCAAGGACTTGGACGCGGCACATCCATATCTTTGGGAGCGGGGTTTCTTGCCGGCAACCGTGGAGCATTTCGGTCTCGGCTTTTGCAGGCGTGGACTGATGAAGGATCGCATTGCCATTCCGCTTCACAACCAGGGCGGCGAGCTTGTCGGTTATGCCGGACGCCTCATCGACGACACAGCGATTACCGACGAGAATCCGAAATATCGGTTTCCAGGAAGTCGGGTGATAAAGGGTGTGCCGCATGAGTTTCGGAAATCGCTGCTGCTGTACAACGCTCACCAGATCACAGAGCCGGTGGATCACTTGTTTGTGGTTGAAGGGTTTCCGGCCTGCTGGTGGTTATGGCAAGCAGAGTACCGAAACGTTGTGGCGATAATGGGATCGGATTGTTCCGTCGCACAGGCGGAAATTATCGTCGATTTGGTCAAGCCCGATGGAAAAGTTTGGGCAATGTCAGATGGCGATGCCGCCGGCATCCAGTGCACCATGAGCATTCTTGCCAAAGTTGCACCGCACCGGTTCGTGCGGTGGGTGAAACTTCAACCGGATGAGCAGCCGACGGATGTTCCGCCGGATGAGTTGGTGGCGTTGTTTGATGGATAACTATACGGAGCGGCCGAAAGGTCGCTCCGTTTTTCACTCGCGCCATAGCTACCGGCATTGCTGCTACACATTCATTGGCTTCAATCCCCATGATGCATGCGCAAGTCTCGCCCATGTGAGATAATTGAGCAATGATCGTACGCTGGGGATTAGCAATGGGCATTGTATTTCTAGCACTTCTGGTCGCCTCCTCGTGGTTTTATTTCGCCGTGGCAAGGTTCTACGTCGGCAATGATCGGGAGGCTGATGTATTAGTGCAACTTGCCATTCGTACTCAAAACCCATCAATATGTGGCAAAATAACAGACGTTCCCATCGACCTCGGTACTCCGACCTTGCTAGTCCGTGACGGCTGCTATGCTTCGTATGTGACGGCATATCCTGACAAGAACATTTGTCCAGCTGCTGCGAACGCTTGCCTAATGCAATATGCTTGGATCACCGACGAACCGCTCCTATGTTTGCACATGAATAATGGCGGTTCGCTCAATTGCGTTTCGAGGGCCGCAGCGCATAGCAACAGCGAACAAGATTGTGATGTTCTAACGAGTACATCTCAAAGAAAGTATTGTGAAAACTACTTCACTCAATATCAATATACGGGCTCCTCAAGCTCCTAACATTCCAACATATTCATTTTGTACGCCCGACACGCGATCGCCCAACGTGGCATCGTCTTATCGACATGACGAATAACCCCACCGCGATAGCGAGGCCGGTCGCCGGTTCAGGGATTGACTCAAACGACATGTTATCAACAGTTATAGTCCCGCCATCGTTCAAATCGTCGGCCGCATTGAGACCAAGGAAAAGTTGCACACTTTGGCCAGCCCATTGAGAAACGTCGATCAAACCCGTATTTTCCGCAACGCCATCGACCACAAATTCATCCTCCAACTGAAATAATGGCGTGTCGTTGATTCCTATGCTTAGAAAGTCGCCCGAACTCAAATCGTGAAACGTGAAATCCATCGAAAGGTATTGTTCATCTGCTGGAATCGCAAGCGGTATCCAGGCATAAGATGAATAAGCAGAGGGTGCGTCAGCCGCAACAGGCTTATCGTTCGATGTGAGCCGATTTCCTTGCGCCGTGCTCGGCGCTGCCGCCATCGTTGCATTGAGTTCCTTTGAAAGGACAAGTTGTGGACTAAATATTGTCTGCGACGACCCGCTTTGTATTGGAACGGTGTTTACTGCAACGGCGTTCTCATATTCAATTGCTCCGGTTAACTGCTCGACTGAAACCCCCAAATAATGTTGCACATATGCTTCGGCAACCACAGCCGCCTCCGGTGTCTCACCGGATAGATTGAGAGCTTCGAGAGCAGCCAATTGCTGATCATTCCGATTCAGAAGAAATTGTGTTGCGTTAGAACCGGATATTGAGGAAAAGGTATAGTCGCCGCCTGGATTGGTGCTTTGCAACGAATATGTGCCTGATTGATAGACGGGATTGCTCGGATTAAAGTTGCTTCCTTCAATTGCACCTGCATAGCCCACCGGACTCGCCTGTTCGCTCTGACCCGGGAGAGTATTTTGATACCATGTCACTGGATAATTATGAAAGTTCGCAATGTATTCGGCGAAGGCGGCGGCGTCAGTCACAGAAGGGGGCGGGTTTGATGGATCGAGTTGAAGGATGAAATTCGCAGCTTGTGAGTACACGTTGCCAAACGACGAAACGTAGTTGTCGATACGCGCTATCGGGATGGCTTGTCCTTGGGAATTAGTAGGAATTGCATTCACAGGATATGCCGGAGCAGCACCGGGAATATTGTTTGCGATGGAAGCCTCGTCAAATAACGTGTCTTGAACCGGGGCAGCCATGCCGTGGGCGTTCAGCACAGTAATGGCTTCTGAATTGACGAGTGTCCCGAGGCTATGCCCCATGAAGTGAAGCGACTGCGTGTAATTGGTACCAAAAAGAGTCAACAGTGTTTCACCCAAGGCTGCACCTTGACTAGCAGTTCGGGAATCCGACAGCGGTAAGTTGTTGGTGTCGGCGTCCGCTGACCAATCCCACGCAACTACGTTATATGCTGTTCCAGCGCCCGGCAGGTCCTTCGCCATCGCAATAGGCCACGCGTTCTGCCCCTGAACAGTCTCGCCGAATCCGAGTGTCAAGACGACGGTTGGAAGACTGGTATTTATCTCGCCACCATTTTGCGTGCTTTGAAATAGCCCAGCCGATGGATTGAATATGTCCAAATTGTTTATTGTTGGCTTATTGGTGGTAATCAGGGGGGCCGATGCACTCATCGTTGTTGTTGTCACACTGGCGATAGATGGCGTCAGCAAAAACGCATGCGTCTGCCCTTGGGCGTTTACTCCCGTGCCGACGATCTGGCCAGCATCATTGATGCCACTCGTAGATTTCAGTGTCCATCCGGAAGAAGGGGAAATGAGACTGTTCAGATTCACCGTGCCGAGTGCAGGTGTATAAAGGAATGCGGTGGAAGCCGATGAGACAAAAGCTGTTCCCACTACCGAGTCATAATCGTTTATGCCATCGGGGGTGTCGTGGGTTTGGCCAGGAAGCGTCAAGGCGGTGAACTGTCCATTTTTGTATAGAAATGCCTGGCCCAGCCCGTTCTCTGTGTAACCCGCAATATCCCCTTGTGCATTTATGCTATGGCCCGAAGCGTTTCCGCTATACGGAGAGTTGAGGTTTGTCATTACGCCGTTTGAATACGAGTACACTTGGTAAAGCCCGTTGGACGTAAGTGCCTCGCCTGTGACCACGCCGGAATTATTGATGGCGTCGGCAGTTGTCCAGCCGTAGCCCAAACTGCCTAATGCTGATATCGTTGTGGTGCCAGTGCTCGGATTGTACGTGTCGGTGACGGCTCTATTTTGTCCGGCATTCTGGTCGATTCCAGCGATAACCCCGCTGTCATTGATTGCGTAGGGGGTTAAGCCGTTCAACGAGCCGAGATTGGTCGGTGTCCCGCCAGAGTACAGTACGGTTGTGCTGCTGCCGCCAGACACGTCCATTGCCACGACCAAACCATTGTTGTTGATGGCCACAGGGTTGACTTGTGTAAATCCGACAGCGGGGGCAAGGTTAGTGAAAGCTCCATTGCTGTAGACAAAGCCTTGCGTGTTCCCGCCGGCACTCTGGTAATCCCCAAGGACTTGCCCAGCATTATTGATGCCGTCCGCCTCGCTCGTTCCCGAAAACTGCGCCCCTAGGTCGGTGACAGTGTAATTTATCTGTGCTTGCGCCCGCCGAGCTATCACCACGGCCGACAATCCAGCTGCGAATAGGATGGCTCGTGCAGATCGTGAACGTCGCTTCAGGCGGCCAGTACATGAAGGTGCTTTGGCCGAACTGTTTACCCGATTCATTTCTTCCAGCCTTCCTCGGCGCTCACTCAACCGAATTGATGTCCGCTTTGCAGCCCGAAATGCTAGATATACCCTGTAGAGCTATCGCCATCATACCCACATCCTTGCGGCGGTGCAAAGACGCGATTCCGTCCATTATGTGGCCCACAACGTTCGCCGTCTGCGAAAGATGCAAGGCTGGTCGCAGGAAGCATTTGCAAGCCGCTGCAATCTGCATCGCACCTATGTCGGGGCCATCGAACGGGCCGAAGAAAATCTGACGCTACGGACACTGGACAAACTTGCCGCAGCACTCCGCGTTAAGCCCGCCGACCTACTCCACTAATTGTGCAGGCACTTGACCGCGTTAAGCGGGCACGAGTGAGGCAGTTTACACCATATTTTGTTTGGCCGATTTGTTCATCAAAAATTTACGCCAGCATCGTCACCAAAAGCCTCCGCGCGGCCCCGCGCGGGCATGTTGGGTTACGAATAATTTTCAAAAAATTTCTTGACAGCTAACCTTTGGCGGGGTGGCCAATCGGCGAGGTTAATTCTCAGCAAACGGCTAGCGGGCCACGTCTACGTTTCCAGGCGGATCGCCCGGGCGTACAATCTCCGGTCGTCATGACATATCAGGGCAATGAAATTCGGCTCGGCCAAATCATCGGCACGGATCGGGAACTTGTAATGTCCGCCGAGGATCGGCAGACGCACATGTACATTCCGGGCAATACCGGCGTCGGCAAATCAAAATTGATGGAATCCATGATTTGCCAGGACATCGACGCATGGATGGAAAGCGGCTGCGGCTTGTTGCTCATCGACCCACACGGCCCGGTCTATCGCAATGTGCTCAAGTATGTGGCGGAAAGCGGCATCGATCGGCCCATCATTCCCCTCGACTTCTGCCGGGACGATTGGATTCTCGGATACAATTTGTTACATCAGAGGCAGGGTGCCGACCCATCGGTCATCGTCGATGAACTGGTCGACGCGATATCCCATATCTTTGGCCAGCGTGACAGCCAGGGCACGCCAACATTTGCGCGTGTTGCAACATCAGTGCTTTTGACGCTGCTTCTCCAGGGCAGACCGTTTCTTGAAGCGTCACAATTGGCGTCAAGCAAAACGGCCATGAAGCTTTTGGCGTCGCTCGTGCCCGAATACTTCACCCGAATTGACTTAGAGCAGACTGCCGGAATGGCGGATAAGGAATTCTTGGCTGAAATACGAAGCACGATGAACCGCTTGCGGCCATTCTCGCAGAACCAACGGTTCAAAGCCATTTTCGGGCACATTGGAGAAACACTTGATCTTCGCCAGGTGTTGAACGATGGCTCGATTTTGCTAGTGAATTTGGAAACGAGACGCAATCGTCTTTCCCTTCGACAAGCCCGCCTGTTCGGCACTCTGCTTTTGACTGATTTGTGGGCAGCGGTGAGGGATCGCGGAAAACCCGACGATGCGGCAGACATCAAACCGTTTTACGTGTACATCGACGAGTGCCAGAATTTCGTGACGCCGACCATCGCCGAGAATCTTGTCGAGGCGCGGGGCTATGGCCTCAATCTCATTTTGGCCAATCAGTATCCCAGCAAATTTCTGGATGCTGGCGAGAATGGCGCGGCGATGTACCGGGCTGTGATGGCGGCGGCTCGGAGCAAGACGGTTTTCCAAATGACCGAGCAGAACGATTTGCCGACCCTCACAAAGGAACTTTTCTATGGCCTGCTTGATCCGTTGAAGGTGAAGCAGTGGACGACGAAAGTCGTAGGGTATGAAATCCGTGAGACTAAATCGCAGACGACCAGCACAAGTGACCAGAAAGGAAAAACCCAATCGCATCGGACACGCGGAGGAACCGGTCAGCGGACAGACGAACTAGACGAACCGGATATCTTCTCGCAAGAGATTAGCGAACATGGGGCGATCGGTCGCAGTTTTGTAGAGGGACACAATCAGTCCGAAACGGTCGGGGAAATGCTGGTGCCAATCTTGGGCGAAGAAGTCGGGCAGTATTTCAGCCTCGACGAGCAGCTTGCCATGTTCGAGAAGATCGTAAATGCCCAGGATAAGCGCGAGGGCATGGTGCGGTTGCAGAGCATGAAGACGCCTGTGGCCATCCGCACACACGACGTGTCGCCGCCATGGGTGAGCAACGAAGACCTCGACGCATACATACAAAAGCGGCTGCGTTCTCTGCCGTATGCTGTGCCGCTGGCCGAGGCATTTGAAACAGCGACGATGCGCGAGCGGGAGTTTTTGAACACCGTCACGGAGCTTACAGGCACGGACGAGCCGAGAAGTGCTGCACGGACAGTCCAGGCAAAAGTGAGGAAATTGAAGCCAAGGGCCAAGCAGCTCGGGCTGGCCGACTCACTCCAACAGGGCAAAACGACCTAAATTAGACTCGATTCCCTTGTCCATATTCCGCCATGTATCCGAAGGGATGTCACTTGCGCAATCTGATTGTATATGGTATAATCAGCATAGAAATTCACATTCCCTTTGTGGTGGATCGTCCAGTGGGTTTGAATCGTTCAAGCCTGCTGTCGCGGTTCAACACGAGGAGTGTCACAATGTGGATACCGGTTACCGAGGAGAACGAGAGCGGCTCGTATGACGGAGCCAAGCTCCAATTGGAAGCGGCTGTTTACTGCACCAAGGAGGAATTTGCCGAGCAACTACGGCTTGGACAGACCGAGGAACTCCAACAAGGCATGATTGCAACCGTCTTTGTCATCGAGAATTTTTTGCGGGCGGCAGACCGAGAGCGGGCGCGCTTGCAGCGTCTGGCCGAGCGGTTGCATCAACAGGACAAACACCAAATCGTCCAACTGCCGCCCGATCGCTCGGATAGCTATCGCTTCAATTGAACGTATATGTCGTCATATCGCCGCCAGGACTCGCAACGTCCGGCGGCTTTTGTTTTCAACGAGGTTTTCTTTCGTTCAATTTCGCCATGACAAATCGCCGAAGGCGATCAATTCGTATCTTTTTTATTGACTCATCAAGATCGGAAGCCTGAATCTTTGCCTCCTCTGTTGCGCCTGCCCGAAGAATCTCGTCATCGCCGAGCGAGAACTTCTCCACCTCATTCATTCGCCGCTGAAAATCGGTTGAGGTCGTTTCCCGAAGTTTAATTCTTGCTTCCTCTCGCTCCTTCGCTGTTATTGCCATTCTCGTTTCAGCTTTGAGAGCTTCAATCTCCTTTTCAAATGCCTGCTTTTGCCGCTCCGCTTCGGCTATTCGTTCGCTAAGCTGATCCTCTTTATCATTCTCTCCGTGTCCGTCACTCGCGTGGGCTGGATGTCGGAAGTCGCCGCCGACAATCAGCGGAATCACCCGGCCGCAGTGATAGCAGACGAAGGCTGCGGGCGGAGCGTGGCACTTTTTGCATTCAACGAGAAAAGAATCCCAGGCCCCATTGTTTTTCTCGTTTTCGTAGTTGCACTCCCCGCAAACCCAATCAATGTCCGTCCCGATTCTTTGTCCGCACTCGCATTTGAAATACAAATGTCTTCCAACAACTTTCTTTTTTATTGTGCCTGCCTGATAAGCTATCCAAAAAAATACTAGCGCCGCAAAAACCGTAAGCGGAAGGAATAGCCAGCGAGAAATACTCGTGTATCCCCAATGCTCCAAGGCACCTTCAATTCCAGATGACGCAACAAAGACGATGCCCCACCACACACAAGGCCGCCACAATTCGTTCACACGATCCCGCACGTTCGAAACTTCTGATCGCCAAGGTGCTACCGGAATCGTAGACAGATCGACAGCCCTTACAGGACACAGAGTTGGAGAGGGCTTCACGTACCAAATAGTTTTGTTGTCCGCCTCCATCCGAGTTTCGATAACCCAACCCCCACCGTCCTTTGCGTTTAATCGGGCGGCAGCTTGCTCGGCATCTTTTTGCGACGTATATCGAAGCGGTTCAGCGGCCATCGGTCAAACCTTCCTTTAACGACATGTTGATTGCAGGAACCTAACCCCGCTGAAATAGCGGGTCAAATTATTTTGCTTTCCGCGCGCCCACGCGCGGGGCACGTTGCATCGTCCCCCCTTCGCGCCGATTCCTTTTCGCGCTACAGTGCCGGTATGAACACCACCGAACCACGCAAACTCTTTTTATATGCCCGCAAGTCCACGGATGATTTGTCCCGTCAAGTGAGAAGCATCGGGGATCAGTTGGCCGAGCTTCACGAGCTTGCCCGCCGTGACAACATCGCCATCGTCGAAGAATTCATCGAGCGGCAGACCGCCAAGAAGCCAGGGCGACCCATTTTCAACGAAATGCTGGCACGGCTGGAACGCGGCCAAGCCGACGGCGTTCTGGCTTGGCATCCGGATCGCCTGTCCCGCAACAGCGTGGACGCAGGGAAAATTATTTGGCTCATCGACACCGGCGTGATTAAGGCGCTCCGTTTCCCGACATACTGGTTCGAGCCGAGCGCCCACGGGAAGTTTTCGTTGTCGCTGATGCTGTCGCAGTCCAAGTATTACATCGACAATCTGTCGGAAAATATTCGTCGTGGCCAGCGGCAGAAAGTGAAAAACGGAATCTGGCCTTTGGTCGCTCCCGTGGGATACCTCAACGACCGGCTTGCAAAGACCATTTATCCTGATCCGGTTCGCGCCCCACTGATTCGCAAGGCGTTTGAGCTATACGCTTCGGGCACCTACACCATCGATCGACTCGTGAAGGTCGTCAACGAGCTTGGAATGCTCGGCCGTAATGGCAAGCCGCTTTTCCGCACGCAGTATCACCGCATTCTGCAAAACCCCCTCTACTGCGGCATCATCCGATACAGCGGCGAAGAATACGAAGGCAAGCACCAAGCCATCGTTTCCAAGGAACTCTTTGACAATGCTGCCGAGGTGATGGCCAGGAAGTCGAAGCCCAAGACGCCGACACTTAAACCGTACCTGTATCGAGGAGTGTTCCGCTGCGGAGAATGCGGCTGCTTCATTACCACCGAGACGCAGAAGGGCCACAACTATTTGCGTTGCACCAAGCGGGTGAAACGCGATTGCTCCCAACCGTTTGTTCGGGAACAACAGATGGGCAAGCAAATCACCGGCCTGCTGCGGGACATCGCCCTTCCAGCCGAGAATGCCGATTCCATGATTGCAGCCCTCGAAGTGGAGCGGGACGGCGACACGGCTTCTCGACGCGATTGTTTGCTTGCCTTGCAAACCAAAGCCCATGCCCTCGATGCCCAGCTATCTCGCCTCACCGATGCCTATCTGGCCGAGACTCTGTCCCTTGAAGAATTCCGAGACACCAAGGCCAAACTGATCCGTCAACGACTGGAACTTAAGGAGAAGATCGCCACTTTGGAGGCCAATAGCGGCAACTGGTTCGAACCGGCCATCCGGTTCGTAAAGGCCGCTAAATCAACGGCTTTTCTGGCAGAAACAGGAACCGAGGAGGAAAAACGCGACTTTCTCAAAAAAGTCAGTTCGAACCTCACGGTTCGTGACCGTCGCCTCCACTGGGAGCCACGCGGAGCGTGGAAACTCGTTGTAGATTCTGGTTCTTTTGCCCAACACAACACCGCGCCTGGGTTACCGGGCGCGGTGTTGGCTGGTGAAAAATACCAGATTCATATACAGCGGAGGAGCTGGGATTCGAACCCAGGAGACCCTTGCGGGCCTACCGGTTTTCAAGACCGGCGCATTCGACCACTCTGCCACTCCTCCGGGTCATGTTCAAAACCGTAGCCGATCGGCCAAGGTCGGTCAATTTCGCCTTATCCGCGGGGTTTCCTGGGATTTTGCCCGACGACATCCGCGACATGGCATCGCTACAATGGCAGAATGCCGCAAGAGCACCATGACCAACCCGATGCAGAAAAGAAAGCCGCGGCCAAGCCTGCGCAGCCGGAGCAGATTCTGGAGGAGAACAAACGGAAGAACACGTCCGGCTTAAGCTGGGACGAGACAACGCCGAAACCGGGCGAGAATTTTAATCGCGTCACCGACATGGGCGAAGCGGACTGATTGTTCACGATCACGCCCGCTCACTGGCCGGGCTGGCGATGTTCCAATGTGCCGACGCCCTTCAGATCGGAAGCAAGGCCGCCGTCGTCGAGATATTTCCGCTTGGCCGCATCGTCCAGAAGTGTTGCATCGAGAAACGCCGCCGACGCTTTGCCGACCAGCTCGAGCCATTGATCCGCCAATTTTGGATCGACCGAACCAAAGCGCGTCGGCCCGTTGAACACCATGTGATCGGCCCCATCGAGAATAATGAGGTATCGATTGGAATGTACCGCAGCATCGAACGGCGAACGGCGATCGGCCGCCTTCACTTTGCTGGCAAACGCCGGGGCGTCGTCTTTGGTTCCGGTGATAAAAAGCATGGGGATATGAATGCCGACGAAGGGGCCGTGCGGATCGCCGCCGCCGGGTGGGCTGGGGCTGAGGGCGATGCCGGCTTTGACGCGCGGATCGGCCGAGGATTTACCACTGGGAAGCGTCTGCCCGCAAATCGCCTGAGTGGTGATGGCGCCGAACGAATGCCCGGCCATGGCAATACGGCTTAAATCCAATCGTCCGTGCAGGGGCCAGTCAGTTTGCTTATTTCGCCGCTGCAATTCATCAATGGCAAACTTCACATCGACGATGCGGGCCTGAAACTGCTGCGGCGATGCCGCCGCCTTGAGGGCCGCTTGGGCGGTTTTGGCATCCTTGCCCTTCCACACCGATTCGTCCGAACCAACGTGCTGCAGATGAACGACGACATAACCATCCGCCGCCAGCGCCCGGCCGAAATACGCCAACCCATCGCGCGATCCACCCAAGCCATGCGACACGATCACAATCGGCCTCGGCCCGGAAAACTCCTTCGGCTCATCAATCCGCACGGGCACGGTTCGGCCGCGCGCGGCGTCGACCCAGTCTTCGTCAATCGTGCCGACTTTTGAATCGGCGGCTTGTGTGGTCGACGGCGCCGGTTCATCGGCGAGGACATCGCTGCACCATCCGCCGATCAAAAAGCCGGCAACAAAAACAATTCGGATTGCCCAATGAACCATGGGAAATCTCCAGGCAGCGGCTCGTTGGTTATACGGCATTCACTAGAGTCAAATCGTCTCGTTTCCACTTTTGGGACGCCAAACGGCCAGCCTGCAAAAAAGCAATGGCAAATCGCACGAGCAAGTAAAGCGTCCAGAGCCCAAATAGACAAGCGGATACGGCCAGCAGCAATCCCATGGCTGTCGCATACGGCGACCACATATTCAGGCGGCCCGATCGCTCGAAATAATCAACGGCCGGAACGGCGACGGCGATGGCCAGAGTCGACAAAGCTGCACCAATTCCGACGATCATGCAGTGCTCGGCAAGGTGCGCACTACGAGCACGTTTGGCCAAGCCGCGCAGCCGCAGGAACAGCAGAAGCGGCATCGGCGAACTTCCGGCAACGCCAACCCAATACGCCAGCATCGCCAATTTCGCATACGACACACCGAGACGCGGATTGCCAAAACGTGATCCCTCATTCGCCACGCCGATGATGATCGCCCCAACCAGCGGAGTAAGCGCAGCCAACCGCAACAACCATCTAACCCAGCGATCCCCGATGTCCGCGGAACGATACCCCTCCTTGCGTGTCAACAGAAACACACCAAACCACGATAAAACCGCCACGCCGACATATCCGAGCGATGTAATGCGCTCCGCCCAAGCCAACTGGTTGTACGCCGCTTGCCGCTGTGCCCCATTTAATTGCAAAAACGTCACCTCGTTCATGATTAGGCTTGACCGTAACGTGCGTTCTGCTTGATGCACCATCGGCCGGAGCATTGCCCGAGCGATCTCCCCCCAAGAAATCGCCAGCACCAAGGACAAGAGGATCAGGACAATCCCGAGAAAAACACTCCGCAGCCACCTGGGCCCGGTATCGTGCAATTCATCTGTTACCCGCCGACTGCGTTCGGCGAGTAAGCCGCATTCCGGACACGCCTTACTGTCCGCAATGCCGCGCAGATCATATCCGCATCGGTAACATTCATCGGCGTTGATATCAGTGGCAACCGGAATGGGCATTTTCACGATGCAGTCTACGTTCAAAACATGATCGCTGGCAAAGTCGAATTTAACAGAATTATGGCTACGGCGCAGGTTTACTTATCAAATGAGCAAACCCGCCTGGAATGTGATCAAATCGAGCGCAGACAGGAGAAAATTGAGCGTATGAAAACACGATTGCATAATGGCGAGTTGTGAGATGCGGGAAGTCGATGTGGGGGTGTCAGGGCGCGGCGCGTTTTGGGTTAATGGACGGTCGGCGCCCGAGTAGGAATTCCACGGCGGAGCCGGGGGCTAATGGAGGGATATCGGCCGGCGCGGTTTAGTCCAGTTTTTCCGGATCGATGCGGATGTTGGATTCGCCGGCGGCTTTTTTTTCGTGGTATTTTTTGAGCCAGGTCTCGAAACTCCTGCCGTGGGCGGTGTCCTTGCCGGTGAATTCCAGTTTGGCGATGTCGATGTAGGCAATCGTCATTCGCGGCGAGTTGTCTTTGGGGAGAATTTTGGCGAAGGAATCGTTCAGGGTTTTGCCGACTTTGCGGTCGAAGAGGTAGCCTTCGATTTGTTGGCCGTTTTTTAGGGTGAGGGTGATGTCGCCGCGGTAGTCGAAGGCTTGGTCGAGGGCATGGAGGATTTCTGTTTCGGTGGCGAGGGAGGGGATGTGGCCTTCGAGGGACTGTTTGGCGTTCATTAGTGGTGGAGTGTTTGTTGTGGGGACGGGGTGCGGGTCGAGTGGATGGTTAGGGGGATGAAGGCGGGTGACCCATTGGGACGACCGCTAAAAGTTAGGGACGTCGCGGCGTCTTCGTCCTTGTATTCCTTGTCCCAGACGGTTGCCTTTACGGTAGCCCAGAAACCCTTGAGGGTGCCGAAGGTGTCTTCGACGGCGCTGGCTTCATAGCCGGAGTGGACCATGCAGTTGGCACATTTGGGGTTGCCGGATTCGGTGCCGTAGTTTTTCCACTCGGTGGTGTCGAGCAATTCCTGATAGGTGTCAGCGTAACCCTCTTGCAGGAGATAGCAGGGTTTTTGCCAGCCGAAGATGCTGTAGGTGGGCATGCCCCAGGGGGTGCAGCGGTATTCGCGCTTGCCCATGAGAAATTCCAAGAACAGCGGCGTCATGTTGAAACGCCAGGATTTTTTGCGGTTGCTGAGGATTTTCCAGAAGAGTTCCTTGGTTTTGGAGCGGCCGAGGAAATGCTGCTGGTCGGGGGCTTTGTCGTAGCTGTAACCGGGGGAAAGCATCATCCCCTCGACGCCGGCGTCCATCATTTCGTCGAAAAATTTGCGGACGCTCTGCGGGTCGGCTCCGTCGAAAAGCGTGGTGTTGGTGGTAACACGAAAACCTTTTTTTACGGCTTCGCGCAAGCCTTCCAGGGCGATGTCGTAACCGCCTTCACGGCAGACGGAAAAATCATGATGCTCCCGCTCGCCGTCGAGATGCACACTGAAAGAAAGATATTTGCTGGGTTTGAACAGATGCAGTTTTTCTTTCAGGAGCAAGGCGTTGGTACACATGTAGACATATTTTTTTCGGGCGACGAGGCCGGCGACGATTTCGTGAATCTGCGGATGCAGCAGCGGCTCGCCGCCGGGGATGGAGACGGTCGGGGCGGCGCATTCATCGGCGGCTTTGAAACATTCTTCGGGCGTTAATTGGCGTTTGAGGACATGGGCGGGGTATTGGATTTTCCCGCAGCCGGCGCAGGCGAGATTACAGCGGAAGAGCGGCTCGAGCATCAGCACCAGCGGGTACTGCTTGCGGCCTTTGAGCTTCTGCTTCACCACGTAGGTGGCGACGGTCCACATCTGCGAGATCGGAACACCCATGAAGCGTAAACTCCTTTAGTTCGATTCAATAGCGCGCGGCGAATAGTAAGATACAGTTTGCATGGCGGAACGTTCTATCGTCATTTTCACGCCGATGTCCATCGAGGCTCGGGCGGTTCGCCGAGGGCTGCGATCGCTGGGCAAAAGCGAGATCGCGGTGCATGTCATCGGCATCGGGGCCACGCGGCTGCCGAGGGCGGCGGATATACCGCCCGGTTCGGTCATTATACTAGCAGGATTCGCCGGCGGGTTAAATCCTAAGTTAAATGTTGGGGATTTGGTGGTGGATGGGGTGGAAAGCGAGAAAGTGGGAAGGCGTGAAGGTGTGAAAGTTTGGGAGGGGAAGATTTTTGGGGGTCATTTTGTGAGCAGTGTTGCAGAAAAGGGGGCATTGTTCGCGGAAACGGAGGCGGTGGCGGTGGATATGGAGTCGGCTGCGGTGCGGCGGTTTGCGGAGGGAAGTGGGGCGGAGTTTATCGGACTTCGGGCGATTACGGATCGGGCGGATCAGGCGGTTGATGCGGGATTGCTGGATTTGGTGGATGAAGTTGGGAGGCCATTGTTGGGGAGGATTTTGCGAAGGATGATGCAGGAGCCTTCTTTTTTATTTGGGTTGGTGAGCTTGGAGCGCGCGGGACGGGCGGCGGCGCGGAGTTTGGAGTTGGGGATTGTTGGGTTGGTGGGAAAAGAACGGGGGGAAACCCGGGCAGAGCCGGGGGCTAATGGAGGGGAGTCCAGGGGAGCGGGTCGGAGTCGGAGCATTGTGTATGTCACCGCGGGGTTGGCGCTGGTGTCGGTGGCGCTGTTTTTCACGCTGCGACACCGGGAGAAATTTGGGACCGATGAGCTGGTGGCGGGATGGTTTTGTCTGGGGACGCCGCTGCTCCTTTTGGGATCGGCGTTGCTGGTGGCGGCGCTGGCTGATCCGAAGCGGCGGCGCGGGCAGCCGGGGTTTTGTCCACGGTGCGGGGAATGGCTCGGCGGGATGGATCTATTTTGCCCACAATGTGGGAGCAGCGCGGTCGGTTGGGCGGTGCCGCCGCGGATGAAAACTCGGCGGGCGGCGCGGATTAATTGGGAGCGGCCGGTTTCGCAGCGCCATCGGCCTCGCAAGGTGAATGTGAATGTCTCGACGGAGACACGGCAGGCAGCGGAGTTTCTCGTGGAGCAGTCGCTTTCACCAGCGGGAGAAAATGCTGAGTTGACCACAGCGTGTTTGTCGGATGCGGCGACGGCGCGGCGGCTGTATCACGTGGCGGCGCGGAGATTACATCCGGATAGTAATCATGGGGCGCAATTGGAGGATTGGGACCGTTTGCAGAAGGCGATGGCGGTTTTGAAGGAGTTTCATCGGATGGATTAGGTCACGGGTGCCCCTTCGGGGCGACCGCTACGCGGTCAGGGGTTGAGGGTGGCGAGTTCGGGTGCGCGATGCGTGTAGATGGTGCGGTCGCCGAGGGCGGAGGCGGGCTGGTAATTCTTGTCGATGAAGTCGAAGAGAGTGTTCCAGACGGCGCAGTAATTTTGGCGTCGTTGCGGGCGGTCGGCGAGTTCGGCCATGAATTGGCATTGTTTGGTGAGCATGGCGCGGGCGTCAGTGGGAATAATGATGTAAGTCGGCGGATGCTTCGCCAGATCGCTTAGCAGTTCGGAGCCCATTTGCATTGGGGAGGCATCGGTATTGTAAAATGGCAGCGTGATCAGATGCCGGGACGCGGGGCGCAGGCCGGTTTCCATGAGCAGGCGGGGCATGTTGTCCATCCATACGGTGTCGCTGGGACGGGCGTGCTGGAGGAGATAATCGCTGACCGCCAGGCGCGGGGAATCCGGGCGGCCGAAAAGTTGCCAGCTGCATGCCCACATGGAAAAGAAAATCGCGGGGGCCAGCGGCAGCAGCAATGTGCTCCAGCGCGGTTTGGCGGGAATTTGCCCAAATAGCAGAGCTGCCGGGGCGGCGAGAACCAGGAAGTGGTAACCGTACATGCGGCGTTGGGCGATGACGCCGAGGAATTCTATGGTGAGCCACGCGGCGGCGAATGTGGCGAGCACACTCATGGAGTTTCGGAAACCCAGGCGCCGGCGGACCCACATGGGAACGGCCAAGGCGATGGCGGCCAGCAGGATTTTCAATGTGGTGTAGACATCCCAGACGGAGTTTTGTGCGTAGTCGCTGATTTGTCGATAGAGCCGGGGCATGTCTTGGAGTGTGTCAGCAGCCCAGAGATAGATCACGGCCATGGCGATCGGAATCAGCAAGCCAGCGAGCAAGGCGGTCCATTGCCATATCATGCGGCGGAATGTGAATCCGTCGGGGCTTTTGATCCAGTTCAGTGATTGCAGGAATTGGATGCCGACGAAAGTTGCGGCGACCGAGAGGCCAGTGGGTTTGAGGTAGACTGCGCAGCCGCTGATGAGGCCGCAAATGAACGCGGGCAAGCAGCGGCCGGTGATCAGTGCGGACATGGCAAAGACGGCAGCGGCGGCGGCCGTCAGAGTCAATGTGGTTTCCAATTGGAATCCGCCGAACAGCGCGGGGCAGAAATTCACGTAAACCAAAGCGAACAGCAGTGTCGGCAAAACCGCGTCGCGGCCGGCGTATTTTCTGGCGATCCCGGTCAGGATGGCGATAGCGATGGCCACCATGAACAAACCGGCCAGAACATAGCCGGGCCAGAATGATCCGAGCGCCCGCCACCACATGGCGTTCCACAAGGCGGCGGTGGGGAATTTGTTGTCGCAAATGTCGTAACCGAAGCGTGCTCCCTGGGCGATCGCTTTGCCGCTGTAAACCAGGATGGCGGCGTCACCGTCCCAGGGATGGCGGAGGTATGCCAACCGCCCCACCAGCGCGCAGATCCCACAGATGATTAGCGTCAACCAACCCGCTTTGCCGATTGATGGCGATTCCTGCATGGTTATCGGACGTTGATGTTGCATAGGGCAGCTTTTCGGTGGCTTTAGGCAGTATCGGGCGGAATTTGTTTGCTCTTGCGGACCGATTCCGCGAAAATGAACGGTTCGCCGTAGCGAGAATCCGCGCGGCTTAACTGGAGATGACCCATGAAAATGCTTCGCCGCATCGTGCTTGTGCTGGTGCTTCTGGTGATTGTGGCCGGGGTCGTGGTGTACATGTATCTCGATCGCATCATCAAATCGGAAGTGCAAACGCAGGCGACCAATTCGCTGAATTTGACGACCACCTTGGACAGCGCTCATCTGGCGTTGATGGGTGGCGAACTGACGCTGAGCGATTTGCAGATCGCGTCGCCTTCGGGGTTCAAGGCGGATCACATGGTGGGATTCGATAAGTTGAAGGTGGCGGTCAGCTACGGGCAGCTTCGCAAGGACCCGATCCATATTCAAACAATTTCGATCGACAATCCGAAGCTGGTGATTGAGCAGGAGAATGGCAAGATGAATTTCAAGGCGGTGATGGATCAGATGCCCAAGACGCCGCAGCCGGCCACGCCACCGAGCGGTGGCGATCGCGCCAAGGATCAGCCGATTCGGGTCATAATCGATGAACTGGATATCAAAAACGCCGAGGTCTCGCTCCAAGGTTTGCCGGGTTTGGATAAGGGAATGACGGTTCCAGTTCCGTCGCTGAGTTTGAAAAACATCGGCAATGCGGATGGAGCGGGCAACGGCGCGGCCGTGAAAGACGTGATCATGCAGGTGGTGAACGCCCTGGCCGCCAAGGCGTCCGATTCCAAGAATCTCACCGGCATGGCTCAGCAACTGCTGAAGTCCAATGTTGGCGACATCGCCAATCAGCTCAACGGCCAGCTCGGAAACATCACCACCAAGCTTCCCGGCGATCTGGGCAAGAGTTTGGGCGCGACGACACAGGGTTCCGGTACTGACCTCCAAAAGAGCCTTGATAAGGGACTGAATGGTTTGCTGGGAGGGAAGAATAAATGACAAGGTGAGCGGGTGACAAGACGTTTAGCCGCGACCCGAAGGCTTCGGTCGTGAGTTCGATTCGACTGAGGCTCATCGAAGTCAGCCGAACGGGGAGCGCGTCCATCGGCCAATGGAACTTTGTGCGCCACGTTGATAACATAGGACAATGGTCCACCTATTAATCCATCTCGCCGAGCGGTAGCTTTCTGGACATTTCCGGCCGGTTTTTCTTCCCAATCCTTTTCTTGTTGGTTATCCGATGTCCCAGTCCCCCACTGCTTCCGCATTGCTGCGTCGTTTGGACGAAATCGCCGAGCGTTTCGACGACTTGCAACAAAAACTGCAAGACCCGGCGGTGCTCGCCAGCGGGCCGCAGTTGGTGGCGATCACTCGTGAATCGGGGCAGATCGAGCCGGTGGTGCGGCGATATCGTGATTATCTGGCGACGGAAAAAAACGCCGCCGAGTTGCAGGAGATGGCTCGCCACACGGCTGATGCGGAAATGGCGGCGATGGCGGCGGCGGAATTGCCGGAGATGCGGGCCAAGGCGTCGCAGCAATTGGAAAGTCTCAAGGATGAATTCCTGGCTGCGGAGGATAACAGCGTCGAATCATTCTTCCTGGAAATCCGCGCCGGCACGGGCGGTGAAGAAGCGGCGCTCTTTGCTCGGGATTTGTTCGAGATGTATCGGCGGTTTTGTGAGAAGCACGGATTCCGCTTTGACGTGAATGATTTTTCGATCACCGATCGCGGCGGATTCAAGGAAGCGATCGTGAACATCCGCAGCCGGGGGGCCTATCGGCTGCTGCGGTTTGAAGGGGGCGGGCATCGGGTGCAGCGCGTGCCGGAGACCGAAGCGCAGGGCCGCATTCACACATCGGCCGCCACGGTCGCCGTGCTGCCGGAATTGGCGGATGTGAAGATCGACATCAATCCCAAGGACATCGAGGAATTCGGCTGCCGCGGCGGCGGGCCGGGCGGGCAGAATGTCAACAAGGTGGAAACCGGCTGGACCATCAAGCACAAGCCATCGGGGTTGCAGTTCAAAATGACCGAGCACAAATCACAGACGCAAAACAAGGAACGCGCCTGGGCCTTGCTTCGGGCAACGCTGTACGAAATGGAGCAAGCCAAGCAGCACGCCGCGGTGACCAGCGCCCGCAAGGCGATGATGGGCTCCGGCGATCGATCGCAACGGATTCGCACTTACAATTTCCCGCAGAATCGCTGCACGGATCATCGCCTCGGCGGTGAAGGGGGCGGGGAGAAGAATTTTAATCTCGACCAGATTTTGGCGGGGAATTTGGATCCGTTGATTGGGGCGCTGCTGGAATTGGATAAACAGCAGCGGTTGGAGGCGTTATAAGTTGGGTGGGTCGTGGGCCGAAAGAAAGAACCCCCGGCGGAGCCGGGGGCTAACGGAGAAACGATGCGATTCGTGCGCTTCATGGCGTTTCTGTTGAGTGTGATGCCGTGCGCGGTGCGCGCGGATTCATCGTTTTTGACGCTCAATCCTGGGGATCACATCGCCATCCTCGGCAACGCCCTGCCGGATCGCATGCAGCATGATGGGTATCTCGAAACGCTGATTTATGCCCGGTATCCAAAGGCGGATTTGGTTTTTCGCAATCTCTCCGCGGCCGGTGATGAAGTGGCGACGTGGCATCGGGTGGAAGGTTTCGGCAGCCGGGAGGACTGGTTGCGGCGGGTCAAAGCGGACGTGATTTTTGCGTTCTATGGTTTCAATGAATCCTTCAAGGGAGATGCGGGGCTGCCGCAGTTTAAGAAGGATTTGGATGCATTTTTGAAGGAGATGGCGGAAAAGAATTTCAGCGGCAAGGGGAAGGTGCGGGTCGTGCTTTTTTCGCCGATCGCGGTGGAGCAAAACCACGAATTGGTCAATCCGATACCGATCAACGCCAATCTGGAAAAATACACCGCTGCGATGAAGGAGATCGCCGCGGCGAATCATGTGCTGTTTGTGAATTTGTTTGATCCATGGCAATCGCCGTTTCACGCGAGTGGGCTTTCGTTTTCCGGTCCAAGTGATGGCATGCTCCCGGTAACCGAGACGGATGGCATTCTCGCCCCGGATATTTTCCGCAAGATCTTTGGCGAGACCGCTCCGGCTGGCAATTTTGAAAAACTCCGCAAAGCGATCGTCGCCCGCAATGAAGAATGGTTTTCGCGGTACCGCACCGTCGATGGCTACAACATTTACGGTGGCCGGTCGGGGTTGGCGTATCAGCCGGATAAGGGGGATTTTCTTCAAGACATCCAAGTGCCGCCGAAGCCTTATGTTTCCAATTTCCAAGTGATGCAGCAGGAGATGACGGTGCGGGATGTGATGACCGCGGATCGGGATAAGGTGGTATGGGCGGCGGCGCTGGGGCAGGATGCAACACCGGATGATTCAAAAGTTCCGCCGGTGCAGAAGGTGGCGACCAATCATCCGGGACCGAACCCGGATAAGTCGTGGCCATTTCTTGGCGGTGAAGAAGCGATTTCGAAGATGAAAGTCGCCGAGCATTGCAAGGTGAATCTCTGGGCCAGCGAGGAGCAGTTTCCGGAGCTTATTAATCCGGTACAGATGGCGTGGGACACCAAGGGCCGCTTGTGGGTGTCGGCGTGGCGGAATTATCCGGAGCGGACTCCCGATTCCAAAACCGGCGACAGCATTTTGATTTTCGAGGACACCAAGGGAACCGGCCATGCGGATAAAGTCACGCACTTCATTGATAATCTGAACTGCCCCACCGGCTTTCAGTTTTACAAAGACGGCATTCTGCTGATGCAGGCGCCAGATCTGTGGTTTGTGCGCAATGAAGCGGATCACGGAGTTTTGGTGGATCGGATTTTGATGGGGCTAAGCTCCGGCGATTCGCACCACACGACCAATTCCATGGTGCTCGATCCGGGCGGAGCAACGTATTTGAGTGATGGAGTTTTTCATCGCACACAGGTGGAAACCGCCAATGGTCCGGTGCGGAATAATGACGCCGCCATTTATCGCTTTGAGCCGCGGACGGGAAGGTTTGAAACGTATATCGCTTACAATTTCGCCAATCCGCACGGCCGCGTTTTCGACCGCTGGGGCAATGACATCATCACCGACGCCACCGGCAACGCCAATTATTTTGGCCCGGCGTTCAGCGGCCGGCTCGATTATCCGCAGAAGCATCCGACGATGGAGCAATTCTGGAAGCGGCCGTCGCGCCCCTGCCCCGGCACGGGGATTTTGAGCAGCCGGCAGTTTCCGGACGATTGGCAGGGGAATTTCCTCAACTGCAACGTGATCAGTTTCCAGGGGATTTACCGTGTGAAAGTCACGGAAGACGGCTCGGGCCTCAAAGGAACCAGCGAGCCGGATTTGCTTTCGTCGAGCGATCCGAATTTCCGCCCCACCGCCGTGAATGTCGGCCCGGACGGAGCGATTTACGTCGCCGATTGGCAAAACCCGATCATCGGACACATGCAGCATCATCTGCGTGATCCGAATCGGGATCATCTGCATGGCCGGATTTACCGCATCACTTACGAAGGCCGGCCGCTGCTGAAACAGCCGCCGATTGATGGGCAGCCGGTGGATGCTTTATTTGAGCTTTTGAAATCACCGGAAGATGGCGTGCGCACTTTAGCGAAAATCGAACTCGGAAAACACGGAGCATCGGAAGTGATTCTGGCAGTGGATCCGTGGGTGAAAACGCTGAGCAGCGGCGATGCGGATTATCCCCATGAGATGACCGAGGCGCTCTGGGTGCATCAGTGGATGAACGATGTGGATTTAAATTTGCTTGGCCAGCAGCTGCACTCGGCGGATTTTCATGCCCGTGCGGCGGCGGTGCGGGTGCTGTGTTATTGGCGGGATCGAGTACCGGATGCCTTGTCGCTGTTGGAAGAAAGGATTCCGGATTCTCCTCGGGTGCGGTTGGAGGCGATTCGGGCGCTGAGTTTTTTTGACGATCCTGCGGCGGTGGAAATTGCCCTGACCGCGCTGAAATACCCGACGGATTATTACATCGATTATTGTTTGCAGGAAACGATTCGGGAGTTGGAGCCGCTGTGGCGAAAGGAGCTGACGCAAGGCAAGCCAATCGCCGCCGGGAATCCGGAGGGGTTGCGGTATCTGCTGGCACGGCTGTCGGCTGCTGAGCTGTCGAAATTGCCGCGGAATGTGCCGCTCTTGCAGGCGATGCTGGGCCGAAGTGATCTGGCGGATAATGACCGCAATGCAACATTGGTGGAATTGGCGGCGTTGAAGAAAGACACACCGACGCTAGCCCTCCTTGATACTTTTACTTATGTGTCGAAGGATCCGAAGAGCCGGGCAAACCTGGCGAAGATGCTGCCGATCATGCTGGCGCCGGAATTGGCGACGTTTCGTACGGAGATTTGCGATTTGTCAGTTGCGCATCCGGAGGCATCGGTACGGCCGTATGCATTAGCGGCGTTGGTCATCGCGGATGGAACTTTCGAAAAAGTTTGGCGCGGCGGCGAACCTAACACGCAGACCTTGACGGATATTCTACATGCCGTGCCGTTGATTAACGATCAGCAGTTGCGCGGAGCCGCGTACGATCGGATTGATTCGCTCCTGTTGGCCAAAGACGTGGACAGCGCGGTGCGGCGAGCGGCGATTTCGGCGGCGGCCTCTATTGCGGATCATCAGAAGGAAACATTCCATTCGCTGGCTGACTTAATTCAGCGACAGATTGAAATCCCGGCGGCGGCGCGGGCGATTCGGTCGTTGCCGGCGAAGATGTGGGACGGCCATGCGGCGGCTCCGACGGTGGCGGCGATTATCAAATGGGCCAAGACGGTGCCAGTGGTGGATCGCACACAGCCGGATTACGCGGCCAGTTTGCAATTGGCCAATGATCTGGCGGCGATGCTGCCGGCATCCGAGTCGCCGGCGATCGCCAAGCAATTGCGCGATCTGCACATCGATGTTTTTGTCGTGAGCACGGTTAGGGAGCAGATGCGATATGACACGACGCGCCTGGTGGTCGAGCCGCGGAAAACGGTGGCGATCATTTTGGAGAACAATGATTTCATGCCGCACAATCTGGTGATCGTGAAACCCGGCAAGCGGCCGGAGATCGGGATGATGTCCGCCACCATGAAACCGGACGAATTGGACAGCGAGGGGCGGGCATATTTGCCGAAGAGCGCGGATATTGTGGCGGCGACGAAATTGGTGGAGCCGGGGCAGTTTCAGAAGATTTCTTTCACGGCGCCGGCGCAGCCAGGGACGTATGAGTTTTTATGTACGTATCCGAATCATTGGCAATCGATGTGGGGGACACTCGTTGTGGCAAGCGAGAAAGACCCGTGAACAAGTTCACGGGCTACACAGGGATCAAAGCGGGTCACTGCACCATGCGTATCACCCAAAAATCGTCGGAGAGATTTTCGTTCAGCAAATAGTCATACGGCATCAAGCAATACCCGGCGACTCCCCAATCACTGCCCCAGGAGTTGCGGGTGATGATGGTCTGTCGCGAATCGTCGTAGCCGACGGCGGCAACAGCGTGGCCACCTAACAGTTGCTCATCGGTTGTCGGCATGGGGACAATTCCGCTGTCGGCGACGGCGGCGGTCACGAAACTTTTGTAAACACTAAATCCGTAGACAAACAGGAAGCCGGCGGCCAGGCATGCTTTGATTTGGGTGATCGAGCGGACCAGGCGAGCATAATTGACCGCCCGATGCTGGAGCGCATCGCTGTAACAATTCTGCGGCGGCCTTTCGGCGAAAGCCTGGCCGTCATCCACATAGGGCCACAGCGTTTCCGGGCAAGCTCCCTTGGCGGCGACGCATTTGATTCCATCCCGCAGCGACGCCCCACTGTCGGCGGCAACGGTGTGTTCCCGCGCCCGCTCGTTGTAATAGATGAACAACCTGGACGGCGTGAAAACCTCGGCAAGCTCCTGGCGCATCTGATCGAATTGAATGACGCCGGCGATGGCGTTGGCGGTGCAGCTTCCGAGGGAAAGCTGGTCGTAGATGGCGGGACACTTTGGCCGCAGATCGATTTTCGGGGGAAAATTTTTTGGATCGATGAGCGGCGCGGACCAGCGATGATCTCGATGATCCGGCATATCGGGAACCCAACCGAAACGGCGGGAAACGGGTTGTTTGACTGTGGCTACCATGGTTCATCTCCTTGGAAAAAGAATTGTCATTACCGAACATCTTACTAACATTGACGCGATTTGCAACGGAATTACTATTTTTTTATTTAATCCGCTTAAAATGGGTTGATAAATGCTTGCGTGGGCGGGGGTTCATGGGGTAGGGTTTATCTGTGAAAAAGAATTCGGTAAATGCAATGCGTTCGCGGCAGGCGGTGACGCTGAATCTCTCGCCCCGGGCGGTGCAGACCGTGTCGGGAGTGCGGCAGAGCACGGGGATCACGCAGATGGCATTTTTAGAGCGGCTGCTCGAGTGGTACGCCGCTCAGGACCCGCGCATTAAGACGATGATTCTCAGCCCCTACCGCCAGGTGCGCCAGGGATTGGCCAAGCAGATTGCCGAGGAAATGGCCGCCAATCCGGATCGGGATTTTGATTCTTCCGGGGACTTTGATGCGCTGATTGATCACGAGTTTGCGCGAGGGCCGGTGGAGGAAAAGGGCCGCGGGGAAAAAGAACCGCGAACAAGTTCGCGATCTAAACGGAGTTAGTCGTTCCACTTCGGATGGATCAGCGGGATGCGGCTGCGTATATATGCCTCGCTCACCGCCGCCGACAACACGTACTTTTTCAATTCTTCGGGGATATCCTTCACGAGCAGTATTTCTCGGGCGGCGTAGCGCACCTGGACCGCGAAACGCCTGCTCCGGCGCTTTAATGGCCCGCGGACTTCTCGGATGTGAAACAAATTTCCGTTGATCGGGATTTTCATGTTGTACCAAACATTATCCTAACATATAATCGGCGCGAAATCCATGTCGGTTCCGGGTGTTTACATTCTCGGTTTGCGTCAGGGTCGCCGGGTCGATCGGCAGACCGTGGCCAGCGCAACGGGGATTGGGGTGGATCGGCAGCGGGATATTGAGGAAGGGTATGTCGCGCCGACGCCTGTGGAACGGGATGCGTATGCGCGGCATTTTGGTTTCGCCAGTCTGGATGAATTTGACGAGAACTGGCGAACGAAAATGGTGCAGCTCACCAAAGGCGAATCGACGGGGCGGATTCCGGTGATTAATCTGGCGCCGGCGGGTGAGCCACGGTCGTATGAGGAGGCGTATCCGAATAGCGGTCTGGGTTATGCGTACATCGATCCGCCGCCAGGGATTAGCGGGGCGAATCTTTTTGCATTTGTGATTTTTGGCGACAGCATGGAGCCGGATTATCCGGATGGGGATTATGCGATTTGCCGGCCGGCTTCGCCGAATGAGATTATCGATGGTTCGCCGGTGTTTGTGCGGTTTGGGGCCGCTCGAGAGCATGGCTGCACGTTTAAGAAATGTTATCAAGCCGGGCCGCTACACGTGGAGTTGCAACCGATCAATCCGCGGTGTCGAAGCCAAATCGTGTTGAAGGAGGATATCGATCGGATGGCGGTGGTGATTGCGGTGGTGCGCCGGAAGAGGGAAAACGAAGTGCGGGCAGGTGCGCGGGAGGAGATTTTTTTTGATGAGCCGGGGGCGTGATTGATGGGTGAGGATGACAGGATGACAAGATGAGGGGGTGACAGGGTGAGGGGGTGGGTTCTCTTTGGTCGTGGGGTGGCATACCATCGGGCATCCGATGGTTGATTTTGGTTCCATGTTCGGGGCGTCGACATCGTTTGAACCGGGGGAGGAAATCGAATCATTTCTGCAGCGCGTGCCGGCCAAGGGGGCGGTGTATCTGCTGACGGATGAAGCGGATCAGCCGATCCAATTGCTGTCGGTCGGCAATCTGCGGCAAAGCCTCAAGCGCCGGCTTGGTGGGCAGGAGCAAATCGGTCCGAGCCGGCGGGTGAATTATCGTGATCTGGTGCGGCATATCCATTGGCGGCGGGTAGACAGCCGATTCGAAGCGGATTGTGTTTATTACCAGATCGCCCGGCAACTTTATCCGCAAACATATCGCGGCATGCTGGGGCTGCAGCCGGTCTGGTTCGTGCATGTCAATCCTCGGTCCGCTTTTCCCCGGTATGTGAAAACTTCCAATTTAAATTTGCAGACGGGGCTTTTGCTTGGGCCGATGGAAGACAAACACGCCGCTGCACGCTGGATCGAGATCGTGGATGATTGTTTTGATTTGTGCCGGTTTTATCACATTCTTGTGCAGGCTCCGAATGGTTTGGCTTGTGCGTACAAGGGGATGGGCAAATGCCCTGCTCCGTGTGATGGGTCGATCACGATGGATGCGTATCGGCAAGCGATGGAGTGGAGCACGACGGCGGGACTGGATTTGCAATCGCTGATCGAAGAGCAAACCGCGCGGATGCAGGCGGCGGCCGAGGAATTGCAGTTCGAATCAGCGGGGCGAATCAAATCGCACATCGATCAGCTTTCCCGCCTTGCCGAGCGGCCGTTTCGTTTTGTTCGCCCATTGCGGGATTTTCGATTCATCAGTTTGCAGCGGGGGCCTCGACCGGGTACCGCCAAATTGTTTTTGATTTCGCTGAGCGGCATTGAGGAATTTGCGGGGATTATTGCAGAGCCGAAATCATCGAGCGATTTGCAGAGGCTTATGTTGGAAACATTACGGGAGTCTTCTGAACCCATCGACGAAAACGCCGGCGAGTGGATCAGCATCATCGTGCATCATTTGTTTGCCGCCAAGCGAACCAGCGGTGTTTTGATGCATGTGACGGAGTTGACGGATCGCTCGCTTTTAGCTGCATTCCGTGAGTTGCGCAAGCAAAAAGTGAACGATGAAGCCGACGATGAGGGATTGATGAACGAGCTGCAATCTCTTTGATGAATTGGCGGGGCATGTGCCGATAACCAAGATGGCGCGCACAGCCGGCGTTGCCGGTTAAATGAATTCACCGCAGCGCCATTGTCCATTTTTGAATCGAGCGGACGATCGCTGCTCGCGGCACTTTCACCTCGATCAATTAAGCTATACCTACGAATACTGCTTTGGCCGCTACAAGCACTGCGCGGTATATGTGGAGCGGCTGGTGGAACGGCGGGTGAGCAAAACGTGGGGGAAAATTCGTGAGGTTGGCAGCGATGCCGCAGCGATCGAACCAAAGCCAGAGCCCCCGCCACGAGTCTTCGTCCAGGTCGCCGTGCGGCGTCGAGGCGGCGGGCGACTTTCCTCATTTGAAAAGCTTCCTGGTTCATCTGGCCACCGAACGCGGGCTTAGTGAAAACACGTTGCTTGCCTATCGGCGTGATCTGCAGGACCTGGGGCGATTCCTCGGCGATACCGGCCGCACCATTCTAAGCACCGATGCGGAGCAGCTCCGGGGATATTTGCGCAGCCAATCCCAGCGCGGGCAATCCACCGCTACGGTGTCGCGCCGCTTGGCGGCCATGCGCGTGTTCCTGAAATTCCTGACACAGGAAGGGCACGATTTCACATCGGTGCTGGAGCAACTGGAAAGGCCCAAGCCGGAGCGGGGGTTGCCCAAAATCCTCAGCAAAGCGCAAGTGAACGCGCTGGTGGCCGCGCCGAAACCCAAATCATTTTTGTTTGCCCGGGATGTGGCAATTCTGGAATTGCTGTACGCCAGCGGATTGCGGGCCACGGAGTTGTGTCAATTGAAATTGCGGGATTTGAATTTGCAGGTGCGGTGCGTGCGGGTGCTGGGTAAAGGTATGAAGGAGCGAATTGTTCCGCTTGGGCAAGCCGCTGCCGAAGCGTTGGAGCGATATCTGCTGGATTGCCGACCCAAGTTGCAGAGAAAGCCGCAGGAGAATGTCTTCCTTTCCCGCACCGGCCGGCCAATGGAGCGCGTCGGATTGTGGATGCTGGTGGAAAAATACGGCCGGTCCAGCGGAATTTTGAAACACATTTCCCCCCACACGCTGCGGCATTGCTTTGCCACGCATCTCATCGGCGGCGGAGCGGATTTGCGCGTCGTTCAAGAATTGCTTGGGCACAGTGATATCGGGACCACGCAGATTTACACGCACGTGGATACGGAGCGGTTGAAGTTGGTGCATAGAAAGTTTCATCCACGGAGGTGAATGGGAGCGCGCCTTCGGCGCAGCCGCTACGTGGGTTAGTTGCCGTTCTTGACCCCCCACTTCTGCGCACCTACATTTCGGGTAATGGTGGAAAAACAATTCGTCGAGCGGTTTGGTGGCGGCGGAGAAATTCGTCTCGTTCGTGCGCCGGGGCGGGTGAACCTGATCGGCGAGCATACGGATTACAACGATGGATTTGTCTGTCCAATGGCGATCGAGCCGCAGGTGATGATCGCTTGCCGAAAGCGCGATGACCGGGTAGTTCGCATCGCTTCCACCGCATTTCCGAATGATGTCACGGAATTTTCCTTGGCTTGGCCGATCACGCGCGGTGAGCCGAGTTGGGGAAATTACATGCGCGGAGTGACGGCGGAACTGCTGGAAGCGAAGATTCCTCTGGTGGGCATGGATGCGCTGTATACCCAAACACTGCCGGTGGGAGGCGGACTTTCCAGCAGCGCGGCAATCGAGATTGGAACGGGATTGGCGCTGCTGAGTTTGAGCGGCGTTGATCTCGACCGAATGCGGCTCGCCCTGCTGTGCCAAAAAGCGGAGCAGATTTACGCCCAGGTTCCGTGCGGATTGATGGATCAGATGATCGTCGCCACCGCCGTGGCCGGGCATGCCACACTTTTTGATTGCCGCACGCAGGAAAAAACCTTGGTGCCGATTGATCCGGCGGATGTTCGTGTCGTGATTTGCAATAGCATGGTCAAACACGCCCTGACCGGCGGGGAATATGCCCAGCGACGGGCACAGTGCGAGGCCGGCGCCGCTTTTTTTCGTCGCTCCGATCCGAGGATATATGCTTTGCGAGATGTGGCGATCGAGCAAATCGACGCGGCCGTCGGACATTTAGATGACACGATTATCCGCCGTTGCCGGCATGTGGTGACGGAAAATCAGCGGTGCATGGAAGCGGCGGCGGCGCTGCGAGAGCGGCGATATCACGAGGCGGGCAAATTGATGCTGCAAAGTCATGCATCGCTGCGGGATGATTATGAAGTGAGCATTGCGGAACTGGATTTTCTGGTTGAGCAGGCGATGGAAGTTGACGGTGTTTACGGGGCGCGCCTGACCGGCGGAGGATTCGGCGGGTGCATCGTCGTGCTATGCAAGCCTTCGGTGTCAACAACCCTGATGGATTCACTGCGAAAAAAATATCGAGAACGATACGGCATCGATGCTGAGGCATTTGTGACGACCGCCACGGCGGGGACAAGCGTCGTGAGATGACCGTGGTTGTATTCAACGGCAAACCCCGATGAAATGGGCGCATGAATTCTCCGCTGCGTGACATTCTTTTGAAACTTTGCCGGCGCGAGGATTTGATGCGCGATCAGTCGGCGGCGGCGTTTGAACATATTCTCTCGGGTCGGGCCACGGAAGCACAGATCGGCGGATTGCTGGTGGGGCTAGCCGCCAAGGGAACGACCGTCGAGGAATTGGTCGGAGCGGCGACGGTGCTGCGGGAAAAATCGGTTGCGATTGCCTGCCCGGCAGGCGATGTGATTCTCGACACCTGCGGCACGGGGGGCGATGTCCGCAGCACGTTTAACATTTCCACGACGGCGGCTTTGATCGTCGCCGCGGCCGGAGTGAAAGTCGTCAAGCACGGCAATCGCTCGGCCAGCAGCAAATCGGGTTCGGCGGATGTGCTGGAAAAACTCGGCCTGCGATTGGATGTTTCAGCCGATCGATTGTCCGCCTGCCTTGCGGAGAGCAATATCTGTTTTGCTTTTGCCCGCCAACATAATCCGGCGATGAAATTTGTCGCCGAGGCGCGGAGCTCGCTGGGAATCGTCACAGTTTTCAACGTGCTGGGGCCGCTGATCAATCCGGCCCGAGCTCGGCATCAATTGCTTGGCGTGTTTGCCCCGGAGCTGACCGATCGCCTGGCGGCAGTGCTGCGCGAACTGGGCAGCGAGCGAGCGTGGGTGGTGCATGCGGATGATGGATTGGATGAACTCTCGACGCTGGGGCCGACACAAATCAGCGAGCTGCGCGATGGAAGCCTGAGCACGTGGAAGCTGGATCCGAAATCGCTGGGGATACCGTATGCACGCCTTTCGGATTTGACGGTGAATAGCGTGGACGAATCAGCCGAGGCGATTCTGGCGATTCTGCGCGGTGAAAAAAATCCCCGGCGTGATATTGCCTTGCTCAACGCGGCCGCCGCTTTGGTGGTTGCGGGCAAGAGTCACGATCTGCCAAGCGGTCTGCAACGGGCGGCCGAGGCAATAGACAGCGGCGCAGCGATGAAAACTTTTGAAGTTCTCATCCGCTGCGCCGCAATATCCTAATTAACCGGTGACTTAGCGCGGCTGCTTGGATTTTCTTCGCCGGCCCATCAACCCTGCCGCCGCCAGGCCCAGGAGGCTTAGCGTCGTCGGTTCGGGAACGCCGCTGACATAGATGACCGAGCCGGTGTCGGTATCGACGGTCGTGTCGTTGGACTCCACCGAGCCGTACTTGAACACATAGTCCTCGGCGTTGACAGTGGTGTTGTAGATGTCGCCGTAATCCACCACGCCCAGGACTGCATAATCACCCGTGGCCGTGAACTGGTTGTCATACTCACCGATGCCGGTCTTCTTCTTGGCGGTGTCAGACCAGTTGGTGTAACCGTTGGCGTGCAGATCGGTCCAGTTAGCGGTGA
>Ga0302179_10000086_pt1 | contig 84785 bp, 77 predicted proteins | sample I_Palsa_E3_1_FD_198788 | JGI IMG/M metagenome (GOLD analysis project Ga0302179, IMG submission 198788) | Peat permafrost microbial communities from Stordalen Mire near Abisko, Sweden - I_Palsa_E3_1 | ecosystem: Environmental > Terrestrial > Soil > Palsa > Peat permafrost | place: Sweden...
TCAACCAATGCCCACAGTTCGTCGGGCACCAACAACTTGCCCATAGCGTCCTCCATGACGTTTAGACGCTATACATTGGCCGAAGCCGTCTATCGTGACAAGGGGCATTTTTAGAAGCTCTAAGGGATTCATTGCCTAACAGGCTATTTCGTGGAGCCTGATCTCACAACTGAGATGTCCGACACACTGCCGTTTTTAGTCAAATCTGTTTGGTAACTGAGTTTTACTTCCAGCTTCACGTCCGGCATCTGCGGAATTTCCACCGTCGGCGTGGAACTGTAACCCGCTCCGGGATTGGTGATTTTGACGCTGACGACTTTGCCATCCTTCACCAATGCAACTGCCGAGGCGTCGACGTGCTTCCACATTTCTCCCGCGCTGTGGTTGTAACGATAATAATTCGAGACTTCGTTCAGCCGATCATCGGTGACGCCGTATGGAGCGAGCACGCTGAGCAGCGCCTGCTTGTTACGGCGCGCTTCGGCATCCGTGGGGCCGCCGCTATTGGGGCCGGCGGGGTGGACGCCGCTGAACGCCTTGCGAAAAATCTCCGGCGTCACCGCCAATCCCGCCGCCACCAGTACCACCGGCCGACCATGATCGCGCGGATCGGTTTCAAAACCACCCGTCAATGTCACGGGAACCTGCTCGGCATTGCTGTCATCGGCAACTGCCGCCCGCGTGGTGGGGCGGCTCAGCGATTCCACCAGCTTGTTGTACTCCGCCGTAGGCATCACATTTTTCAATTGATAGAGCATCGCCGCCTCGGCCTGCCGCTGCTTTTGTTGGTAGGTTTGAATGATCGCCGCCGGGGAACGTTTTTGGCCGTCGCTTAGTTGCAAATTCCCGACCGCATCCTGAACTGCTGATGCGGAGGGCGGATTTTCACCAGGTAATGTCGAGGTTTCAGCGATCGCCATGGGGGTAACACAAAGGAAAAATCCGACCAAGGCTATCAGATGAGCAATCGCCTTAAAGCCGCTTGATTGCCGCATAGTCGAATCCTTTTGTTACGGGGGCACCATCATTTCTCGGTCATTTATTACATAGGTAACGCATTGGTAAAAAAACTGACGCGCACATCTACAAAATATTCAACGCACCTTCCAGAGTTTTTTCAGCAACTGAATTTCCCCTTGGTGGTCGGCCTCGTCATGCAGCCCATGCACGATCATGCCGCGAACGGTGCGGCTGCGCGGCGGCTCGCCAACTACCCGATCCAACTGCTCTTGAGACAACGTGCGAATAAATGCCGCCAGTCGATCGCGCTGATTTTTTAATTGTTCAACCACTTCGCTGATCGTCGGCCATTCGGTGACGTTCGCCGGGTTGCTTTTCCAACTGAACTTGTCGAACCAGGCCGGCGGCAATTGCGATGCAGCGCTGGTGGTCTGCACCATTGCCAGATGCTCCACGACCACCAGGGCGTGGCCGGCATTCCATAGAATCGTGTTGTTCAAGCCCGGCGGGGCAAAATGCGCCTGAGTTTCGTCCACGCCTTCCAGCAGCTTCAACGTTTTCCAGCGCACTTCCTTGAGCATTTCCAGCAACGTTTCGTCAGGCATACGCGTTCCTCTTTTAGATGGTGATCTTACTTCGCATGTGCCGGTGAACAAACACCCGGCCAAGGGATACCCGATGACTTCTTGATGTTGCAACGAACGCCTTAAGCGGTAGTCAGTTCCATAAAAATCTCGGCAAACGGATCTTGGTTAAATCTTTCGATCTCAACGAAGCCATGTTTTTTGAACAGCGCGATCGCAGCCGGTGACCTGTGGCTTGTATCGAGGCGGAGGCGGCTCCACGGACCTGCTTTTGCATGAGCGATGGCTCGTTTAAGAAGACCCGTTCCCACTCCTTTGCGGTGGAATTCTCTTCGCACGAAAAAGCGCTTTAGCTCGCATGTGTCTTTGGCAATCTGGCGAAGCGCCACTGTGCCGATCAGCCGACCCTTGTGAGTGGCCAACAAAAAAAGCCCACCATTGGCTTGGAATTCGTTGGTGATGTTGGTCAAGTCCTTGTGTCTGGCGGTCAAATCAAAATCAAAGCCCATCTCTGCGAACACCGCGCGGAAAAATTCGATGACGCCATCCTGATCCGAATGCTGATAATTTTTGATTTCGTGCTGGATCATGGCTGCACGATACTGTGACAATTGAGGGTCAAATCAATCGAAGCGAACAAGGCCTGATCACCGCACGATCATGTACCATCTATCAAGGCGCTGAGCACCTCTTTCAAGGTAACTCTTCCCTTTCGGCTATCCGCTTCGCCATATTCAAATTCGAGCCATCCCTGGTTGAAACCGTCGAGCATTTGCATTCGCGGCAATGGATTTGTCATGCCCTGCGATCTGAATAGTGTTTCCCAGGTGTCACGTGGCACCGCTTGAACCTTCACCAAGCGGCCGAGAAGATCTGTGAAAGTTGCGGCAATATCATTCGGCGCGATCCGGGTGGGGCCTTGGAGTTCCACGACGCGATGGCCGCTCCAATTTTCCTGCAACAACTCCGCCGCCACGCGCCCGACATCCGCCGTGGCAACCATCGGCAGGGATTTTTCGAGCGGTTGCTCCATGAGACCCAATTGCGAAAGGAGATTCTCCTGACTGGCCTGTGCGCCGATAGTCGAAAGACATACCACCTTTGCCGGCCGCGCCGCCTCCAGGGCCGACCGCAACGCAGCAATCGTGGCCCGCGCCTCCGGGAATCCCGGTGACGGATCAAAAATAGGCGGCAGCAATATAAAAACGCCCGTTGCACCTTTGAAGGCGGCCGTCAATGCCTTGGCGTCGTTCATCTCGGCGATGGCGACGCTGCACCCCGATCGTTCCCATGATTCGCCTTTTCGCGCATCTCGAAGCACCGCTCGAACTTTCTTTCCGCCTGCCAGAAGGGTGTGCGCTGTCTGGCCGCCAACTTTGCCGGTGATTCCCGTGATTGCATACATGGCTTGGCTCCTTTTCCTGATGACGATGATAGGACGGCACCTCGCTTTCCGGTGCCGCGGAATCGACTATAATTTCGCCTATGCCGACATCCGACATCCTGCAAATTCTTTTATCTCACGACGCCTGGGCCACGCAGCAGATTCTCGACGCTTGCTCGAAGCTGACGACCGAACAATTTCATCAGCGTTTTGACATGGGTCCAGGTTCGCTGCACGACACGACGGCTCACATCATGGGGGCGATGCAGGCGTGGACGCAAACACTCGCCGGGAAAGGGCCGCAATGTGCAGAATCGCATCGATCAGGATGGGCAAAAGAGAACGCCGCAGCAGTTGATCGCGGTTCTGGAAACTGTGGCGGCAGAGCTAGTGGCCGAAGCTCGCCGCAGGCCATTGGATGAAATGGTCACACGTGAGCGCGACGGCAAGGTATTTCAATTTACTCGCGGAGCCGTGCTGGCTCACGTGGCGACGCACGGCATGCACCACCGCGCCCAATGCCTGAACATGCTCAAGCAACTCGGCGTCAAACCGCTGCCGCCCAGCAGCGTCACGGAATGGAGTCGAATGGCGGATACAGGGCATTGATCTCAATCGCCGAGAACCGCCAGGTGATCCGCAAATCCTTCGACGAAAAAGCGCTTTCCCTTTTGCTTGATTGAATGGCCTTCCGCGCGGAGCTTTAGCTTGAGTAGGGGAATGCCGCCGGGATATTTCGGGTTTAGTTCGCCGCCGGTTTTCAAGGTTCGCCAGAATGCGGTGGTGTTCTTCCGTTTGGCCTCCATCGCTTCAGCAGCGGCGTGGGCGGCGATCCAGGCGAAAATTCCCGTCGTGATCGGGCAGGCAATCGTGGCACCATGACGCCGGGCTAAAACTTTCCGCAGATCATCGATCGTCGTGAGCTTGCCCCGCGGTACGGTGCGCATCAATTTGTCCACTTCTCGCGGGGCAGGAATAACAAAAGTGCCGGTGCCCCATCGCTTGCTCATCGATGCGTCAATCTTGCTGACTTTGGGAAATCCCTTGCTGTCTTCCAGCTTTTGGCGCCAGGTTTTTTTGGTTGCCGGCATATTATAGATATTCTTAAAAGGACCGATGCGGTGTCAAGCGCGGCGGATAACACGTATGAGCAAGATCAATTTTCACATCGGCACCAGCGGTTACGGCTATAAGGAATGGAAAGGTTCTTTCTATCCCACGGATTTGTCGGCGTCGCAGATGCTCGATTATTACGGCCGGCGATTTCGGACGGTCGAAATCAACAACACTTTTTACCGCATGCCTACGGCCTCATCCCTGGCCGCGCTGACGCAACAAGTTCCATCTGATTTCCAGTTCGTGCTTAAGGCTCCGCAGTGGATTACGCATTTTCAGCGGCTGCGCGGCGCCGAGGAATCGGTCGGACAATTTTTGGATGCCGCCAAGGCTCTCAAACGCAAATTGGGTCCGCTGCTGTTTCAATTACCGGGTAATTTCAAGAAGGATCTGCCCCGGCTGCGTGATTTTCTGGCGATCCTGCCGTCCAAGCAGCGGGTGGCGTTCGAGTTTCGCCATGCATCGTGGCTGGATGAGGAAATCTTTACTTTGCTGCGTAAGAAAAAGGTGGCGTTATGCGTCGCCGAGGCGAAGGATGGAATCGAAACGTCGCTGGTGTCGACTGCTCCTTGGGGTTATCTGCGGCTGCGCATGGCCGATTACAGCGATCGTGCCTTGAAAAGCTGGATCACGCGCATCGGCCAACAGAATTGGCGGGACGTCTACGTCTTTTTCAAACACGAAGACGAAGGCAAGGGGCCTCGGTTCGCCGCCCGGTTGCTGGAGTTGTGCAGGCAATCGCCTTAAATCAGATCGGCGAGAGCCTCGGCAAGCTGCGGATAACGGAAGTCAAATCCTTCTTCCTGCAATCGGCGTGAAACAAGATATCGGCCATAAAGAGCCAACTCCGGATCGGTGCGGAGCAAAAGCGGTGCGCCGATTCGCACCATCCATTCGAAAGCCGGTAAGCCGATGGGCATTTTCATGGCCTTGCGGAGTTGCCGCATGAACTGTTTTTGCGGGAGCGGATTCGGTGCGGTGGCGATAAACGGGCCGTGCATTTTGTCATCGGTCAAAGCGCGTTCGAATAAGCGGTTCATATCGGTTTCGTGAATCCAGCTCATTCCCTGCCGACCGGAGCCGACTGTGCCACCTAGTCCGAAGCGAACGAGAGTTCGCAGCCGAGCCAATGCTCCGCCACCGGCCCCGAGGTCACGGCCCAGCACGAAACTTGTCCGAAGAATTACCTTCCTTTGCGACGGCAAAGCGGCAGCCGCAAATGCCTCTTCCCACGCCCGGCCGACCGTTGGGGCCAGGCCGATGCCGAATGGCGAATCTTCCGAGCAGACAATCTCCGGCGGATCGCCATAAATATGGGCCGTGCTCATTTGCACCCACACCGGCGGTGGGGCATCGACGTTGCGCATCGCTTTGCCCAGAACCAGAGTCGCTTCCACGCGCGATCGGAGAATTTCATCCCTGTGCTCCGGCGTCTTGATGCAATCAACGGTCCGGCCGACGAGATTGACCAAGCCGGCTGCACCATTCAGCGCGCTTCGCCAATCGCCCAGTGTGCGGGCATCCCAAGATACATGCGCACAGCCCGGAAGCTTCGGCGAATTTCGGGAAAGAATGACCACCGATTTGCCGGCATCCATTAGATGTTTCGCCAGCGAGGTACCGACGAAGCCGCTGCCGCCGGCAATTACGATCTTATAAGAATTATCGTCACTCATAATTTGCGTCATGTTGCAGCTTGGTAGGATACCGCCGATGCAGACACACTGCCCGAGTTGCGGCGCCCCGATCGCGGCGGAGGATGTGAATCATCGAACGCAGCAGGCACATTGCCGCAGTTGCAATAAGGATTTCAGCATAGGGACGACGGTGCGCTCTGAAATGGCGAACCGTCTGCGCGAACGGGGCTTCGGCGATGGATTATTACCAGGCGCTGCTTCGATCGGATCGCCTAGTGGAAACCGGCGTGGTGGCGCGCCTCCGATATGGTTCGGCGCGATTTTCGCCTCCGCTGGATTGCTCTTCGTAGCCATCGGCCTGTCGCTCGTCATCCTGCAGCGCTACCGCATTGCCACTTATCAGCCGATCGCGGCGGTCGTCCGCAGTTCCTCGGTGCGCAGCCACGCGAGTTCGGGAAGGCATGGCGGCACGACCTACGAGCCGGTGATCTCTTATACTTATGTTGTCGACGGCCACCAATTCACCTCCAACCATGTGATGCCTGGTGTAGTTGGTTCGTCGTCTTCAAGTTGGGCTCAGCGCACTATCAATCAATACCGCCCCCGCACCAAAACCACCGCATGGTATTGCCCTTCCGATCCGACCAAGGCGTTCCTCATTCATCAACTCGATGAGGGCCCGTATATTTTTGCCCTTGGCCCCGCCCTCTTTGCGGCGATCGGGATCGGTCTGATGCTCGGCGGTGTCCATGCCGGCCGACCTGTGGCGACACCGACAGCCGATAGCCGTGGCTGGTTTCATCTTCGTGAACAAGGCACGATCCGCGGTCGATTCCGTATCGCGGCGGCGGCGACTCTCATCTGGTACGCCTACTGCGGCGCGCTGCTCGGCGACTATGCACACGTCAACGGTCCCGACCAATTCGTCTATATTACGTCAGCCATCGCTTTGGTCATGGGACTGATCGGCCTGATTCCCGCATGGCGGTACTGGCGTCTTTGCCACGAATTTCTTGATGCAGACATCAGCATCTCGCAGCAGCAACTTCGGCCGGGCGATACGATCCAATTTCGTGTTCGCCAGGGCATTTTGCAGCCGATGGAGATTGAAAAATTGTCGATCGGTATTGTCTGCCTGCGTGACGATCGCACCAAATATGGAAATAAAACTAGCTATAGCACGGACGAAGCCTGGAGCCATTGGGTGGATTTACCGGTCAGTCGCAACTACTCCGCCGGAGGGACAATCGATGTGCAGGGAGAATTGCCCGTGGGAGCATTTGTTGCGCCCAGCTCCCCACATCGTGGTTGGCAATATCCCCGTTTTCGTTGGCACATCGGACTGAAAGTTTACCCCCAATCCATGAAGCCGCTGGTGGTGCGGTTTCCGATCATGGTGACGGCCAATGATCTCACGCCGCCTTCGGCACAAGTCGCACCGGCGGCTCCGATGGATGCCGGAGGTTAGAGGTTGGAGGTCAGGATGCGCGGCGGGATGTCAGGATGAGATCGAGCGTCAGTGGCTTTGAGTGGTGGCGGCGTTGCGCAGCTGTAGGAACTGGTGGTAGAGTTGGTTCAACTTCGCCATTTGAGTCGTCGCGGCGTTGCGTCTTTGTTGGAGGTGATTGGTGAAAGATCGATCCCGGAGTTCTTCCTTTACGTCTCCGGCGTCAATAAATGAAGTGCATCGCTTCTCACTTAAAGCCGCGACCACGCTATCGGAATCAGCACGAGTGCGCCTTATTGAATCGGGCAGCATTACCAACAGGCCATGGTCAATTCCGCTTTCTTCTTTGTGGCGGAGATACTGGAGAAAAGCCGATTTGATCTGCGGCAAAGTTTCTCCGATTTTCACGGAGAGAATCCAATCGCGGCGATCCAACTTAAAAACGATGTCTGGATATGATTCAAACTGCGTTTCTTGAACACCCTCACCGCCGACGCGGCGAATCACGTCAATCATTGGCGCATAGAACGTTCGCTCGGTAACAGTTTGGCGAATCCGACCTTCACTCATGCGATCCGTCGCAGAAATCATGCACGGGGTGTTTGCCACCACGCCCAACATCCGGCGCATCCGTGCGCCGTTTGCATCATTATCGGACCGAAGCGCCTTTGAACTAGAGCGGATAGACGCCGATACAATTCTTTCGGGCATGGTTACGAACGCTATCATAAGTTTATAAATGCGCAAGAGTTATGCGCACAAAAATTATTCGCTTTTGATGCTGTGAATTCCTTCGAGTGTAATTGATCTCAATACAATGGGCGGTCCAAGACTTCGGTCGGCGAAGTCGAAATTGCATTGTTGGAGCAAATTGTTGGAGCAAATCGATGAGTGAATTAAAGAGTTCCGAGCACCACGTTGTAGCGATTTACCTTCCTCACCCGATGCAGGAATCCGCCTTGATTCAGGAGCTAAGAAAACAATGGTCGTCGGCGTTTGGTGGGACCACGAAAATTACTGGTGAAGGCACGTATCTAAATGAAAAACCTGAATCTGTCACCGTCATAGAAATATTTATTCCAAAGGACAAAGCCACCGCCGATGAGGTCAAGTCATATTTTGCTGGCCGCCGCGAGGAACTGGAAAAGAAATTCCCGGAGCAGCAATCAATCTTAATTACGTTTGATCCCGGCCCGGTGGAATTTTTATAGAATCACCCCGTTGTTCAACAGCTTCCCACCTGTCATTCCGGCATTTATGGGCAACCACGAGAGTTGGCCCGAATTTATGGGCAATCGCGGTTAAAAAGGCAAAGCCCAAAATGAGTAACAATGCCACTGCGAGGATGATGGCGGCGGTGAGGAAAAGGACGGGTGAGGTGTGGCGCGGCGGCGGGATTGGCTCATAGTCGAGCTGCATGATTGAGATTGTAGCGTGGAAACGGCAAACGCTGGCAAATGTTTGCACTGAGTACAATGCCATGATGCGACGATCGGTGTTAAACATCCTCACCGCTTTGTCCTTGCTGCTGGGGCTCGTTTCCTTAGTGCTCTGCGTCTGGAGCTACTGTCGCTATGAGAGGGTAACCGTAAGCGAACCCCCCTCAATGCGATTGGAGCTCGAATTGAAGAATGGAGAGATAAACTACGTCTACTCGGAACGCTTGAGCGGGCGGTTACAGGTAATGCATAAAGATCTGCTTTGTCCCCTTGGCGCGGCAATAGTGGCCTCGCTGCTGCTGCCATTTGGACGATTCGCGGTAAGAACTTTTCGTCATCGTCGGCTTCGCCTTAGCGGGCCGACGGGAAATACCTGCCAGCACTGTGGCTACAACCTCACCGGCAATGTCAGCGGCGTGTGCCCGGAATGTGGGACGGTGATTGCTCCAGTGGAAGGCGGAAGGCAGTAAGCAGAAGGCGGAATGAGACGCATGCGACGGATTGGACGATGGATGTTTAACGCTGCTGCGGCGATGTCGCTGGTGATGTGCGTTTCAATCACCCTGCTTTGGGTTCGGGGCTACAGCGCTTGCGATTTCTTTTGGCGCAGCGTTCCAGATCCCCGTCCAGCTCCTGGCTGGGTGAACGGACGCTTAATCTGGAATACAGGGGGCTGGGCGTCGCGAACCAAAGTCATCAGTAATCACGGGTGGTTATCTGTCAAGCGATCGATGGAGCCGATGTCGTTGTTTCCGCCGCCATTCGACCCTTCCGATGCGTGGCCGAGATGGGGGCATAAAACACTGCATATACCCGGTCTGACCATGGCGTTAGGCGATCTGCCGTGGTTTCGAGTCTATCATAGGACACCCGTCACGTATGGGGTTGCTATTTACCTTCGCTTTTGGATGGTCGATGCACTGGCCGCGCTGTTTCCTATTGCGTGGATAGTAGAGAGGCGCCTCCGAAGACGAGTTCAAAACAATTCAGCTTGCCGCAAGTGTGGTTACGACCTGACCGGCAACGTCAGCGGTGTTTGTCCGGAATGCGGGACGGCGATTGCTCCAGTGGAAGGCGGAAGGCAGTAGGCAGAAGGCGGAATGAGACGCATGCGACGGATTGGACGATGGATGTTCAATGGGCTGACGGTGCTGTCGCTGGTGCTTTGCTTGGCGACGGTGGTGCTTTGGGTGTGGAGCTATTACCGCGCCGACCTCTTCCAAACCTGGGGTGCGCCCCGACCAAGTGGGCAAACAAGCAGGTTCGAGTTCGGGGGAAAGCTCTCCTGGTACGACGGACGTAACCTGGCAATTTCGTCGAGCGTGATCCAATTTGAGTCTTACACAGCACTAGGCATGTTTAGCATGTTTAACCAGGGTCCGCAGGGCCCGCAGGACTGGACACACACATTGGTTCCCCCAGGCTCTAACTTTCCATTTTCCCACCAGTATGTTCCTCAGAGAGGTGATGTGCAGAAAGGCTGGGACCACCTGGGAGTTTCTTACTCTTCGCTTCGCCGCTTTGACAATACCTGGTCCAAGTTTGCCGCCATCTTATTTGCCTATCCGGCGGGAGCGTTGATGTTGTTACCTTCGGCCTGGCTGGTGATGTGGCGCCGCCGGCGAGCACGCCGCTTAAGGGGAACGGGGTTCTGTTCTTCGTGCGGTTACAACCTAACCGGCAATGTTAGCGGAGTCTGTTCGGAATGTGGGACGGTGGTGGATGGCGGAGTGCGGAAGGCAGAGGGCGGACAGTGACAGGATGAGGTGGCGACGGGATGAAGAGATTTCATCCGGCCATGATCACGCCGCCCTTGGCACGAACTGCATCAACGGCTCCGGCAATCGCTTGAGTCCCCGGCGCAGGGCTTTGCCGACGGCGTATTGCATGGAAAGTTGAAACCGCCTTGCGACGCGGCTGTCGGGTTCGACGCCGATTTGGCGCATTTGGTTGATTGCCCAGACCCAGACGTGATATTCCTCTTCGCAGCGGGTTTTGTAGCGATTGAAACCGATGGCGTGGTGGCCGACTTCGTGCAGGAAAATGGCGAGGCTGATCGGCGTTTTGGGCTGCGGGGATTCGATCCAGTTGATGCGCCGGCCATCGGTCATGAGCACGGACCAGGCGCAGCCGCTCATTTGCCGCCGCCAGCGTTTGACTTGAATCTGATGGCGAGCCGTCATTGTTTCCACGATGTCGTGGAATCGGCTGGGCCGCCTGGATATTGGCAATAATGACGCTGCTTTCATGGCCGCTGAGCTATCGGCAGAACCCCGGTTTGCGTGCAATCGGGCGGCTGGTTTTCGGCGCACCCGATAAAACCGGGCCGCCCAATAACAGGCCGCGATCAGAGATTTAAGTTGACAGCGCAGCTTGCTCACGGTAACCCTGACATAAAGCTGTGATCCCTAGAACACCCCCTTGGCCGTCCGGCGAGGGGAAAACCGGCTGAAGAACCCTGATCTGTTGGCTGCGCCGCAACCATTTGGCGCGATGAACGTCTAAACCGTGCGGAGAACGTCTGTGTCCGCACTTGGCCGCTCACGAGAACAAATGCCGGGATTTAATGCACATCATCTAATAAGACGTTCTGTATGGCCATCTTGTTTGACATGTTTGGTCTGCGGGTTCGCACTTTGTTTTTCCGCCCAGGCTCAGATCCGGCAGATGATCAACATAGCTGACCAAGACGATGACCAACCCGAGCAGCACAACACCAACGGCTTTTCGGTCCATAAGGAAGATCAAAAAACGATCGAGCAATTCGAGGACTTTCAGCGCTACAGCGAAAAGAAAGCCTGGGACCGCGCTTTCAAATCCCTTGGCACCGTACTCGACACCGCCAAGAACAGCCAATGGCTCGTTCCGCTGCGGGATGGGTTTTTTGTTCCCACCCGCCAGCGCGTGGCGGATTGCTTGATGTCGCTGCCGGCGGAAGGGAAGGCGGCGTACCGTTTGTTTTATGACGCGCAGGCCAAGCAATTGTGGGATCAGTGCCAGGCTGATGAGGCGGCGGGTAAGGGGGATGATCTCGACAAATTGCGAAACGTCGTCGATCGTTATCTGATCACCGGCGTCGGTGATGTGGCGGCGGATCGGCTGGGCGATGCGTTGATGGAAGCCGGCGATTACATGGCCGCCGCCCGGATATATGAACAAGTGCTGATGGCCCGGCCCGATTCGGAGTTGCCGGCCGTTCGCCTGCAAACCAAACGGGCGATCGCCTTGCTCCGCGGCGGATATAGTCAGGCGTACAAGGAACTCGCCGCCCGAATCCGTGAAAAGCACGCCGGGGAATTGGTAAAGATCGCCGGCAAGCAAATGGCCGTTGAGGATTTTTTGGATTCACTGGAAAAGAGCGTCAAATCCTCCGCAACTCAGCCAACGCACCCGACAACGACCCCGGCCATCGCCGAGCAATATCCTCCAATCGCGCTTCCGACCGGTGATGCGGCCTGGCAGGAAGTGTTTCTCGATTCCGCCATCAACGAGCAGATCAGCGCCGCGGGAAACAATATGGGCTGGGGCGGCCAAATGACGGGCTTGACCAATGCTGCACCGGCGGCGGTGGCGGATCAGCGGCGCGTCTATCTTAATTGGTACGGCATCGTCTGGGCCGTTGACATCGACACCGGCAAAGTCGCCTGGTGGTCGGAGCCGTTTAAGGCCCTTTCCGAAAACAACAAAGCGCAGATGCTGATTCAGTTCATGGTCGATGAGCGGCGCTTTGCCGTCGTACTGGCCGGCGACAATCTGCTGACTGTCGCAGTGAGGTTGGATCGCTTGCAGAATCAGGAGCCGTTTCGACTGAATTGCCTGGAAGCCGCCACCGGCAAGAAAAAATGGAGCAGCGAAACCGGATCACTATCGGGCTGGGCGTTTCTCGGTTCGCCTTTGGTGATGGGCGACACGATTTACATCATGGCCCATCCGAGGGAAAACCAGCAGTTGTCGTTGCTGGCGATACAGCTTGCCGGCGGGCAGTTGCTCTGGTCGCGCGAACTGGGCCAGCCGCAGCTCGTCAATGGCTGGAACGGCATGCCGATTTATCCGGTGCCGTCGCTGAAATATGACCAGGGTTTTATTTATGTGATGACCAACAACGGCGCGACGATCGCCGTCGAAGCCGCTACGCATTCGATCGCCTGGTCATTTTCGTACGAGATTCCTTACGAGCCGCCGAACGAAGGCGGAATGATGGTTATCAATGGCATGTGGGTGCGTGCCGGCGGCAAAGCAGGCATGGAAGCCGGAGCCGCGTTCCTCCACGATGGCAAGCTGATTTTCAAGGGCGGCGGCATTTCCGCCATGTATGCCCTGGATTTGGCCGGTCCCAAACTGTCGTTCAAGCGGCCCGTCGATGACGACCAGTTGTTGGCCGCGGTTGACGACACCGGTTTATATCTGATCGGACCCTATTTCAGCTTCATCGATTCGCAGACGCATGTGCTGAAATGGGCTCCGCCACTGCCGACCGATGGCCAACGGGTGCAGCCGCTTCGGGCGGGCAATGATTTTCTGGTGTTCACCGGCCGTGGTATTTACCGCATCGATCCGGCGCAACAGCGGATGGAAATCTTTCGGGGGATCGATGTCGATTCCCTGGGCGGATCGCTGCTGCACGTGGGCAATAAACTAATTACCGTGTCGAACCGTGCGGTCACCGCTTATGTCATCGCCGCGCAAACCAGCGCCCGATGATCGCATCTGCCCTGGTGCTTTGAGGAGAAGGTCACTATGAACCGCTGCTATTTAACTTTGTCGTCTACACTCGTGATGGTTGCCCTGATCGCACCAATCGGCCGCGCGCAAAGCGCCGAGGGGCAGGGAATCACCGTCTCCGGTTCAGCTGAAGTAAAAATCAAACCGGATCAGGTAGTGATCGGCGCCGTCGTCAGCGGCGAAGCGGAGCTTACCAATGACGCCATGGTGAAATACCGTGACGCCAAGAAGCGCGCCATTGCGGCGATCGAGGCGTTGAAGCTGCCCAATGTGAAGGTCGAAGCGAGCGGCGTATCGGTCAGCCAGGCGATGGATCCCAATGCGGCCCAGATGATGATGCAGGGCCGGCCCGCCAATGTGGGCAAATCCAAAGTGCGCGCCATGGAGAATTTGAAAATCACCATCTCCGAAGCGGACAAATCAACCAACGATGCGCTGATGGACGTGATCATGAAGTTGATCGATGCCGGCCGTGATGCGGGGCTGCAAATCGGTTCGGCGATGCCGTCTAATTGGTACCAATATCAAATGGAAATGAACAATGGGGGCGGCAATCAGGATATTCCGCAATTCAAAGTGACCGATGTGGCCGCCCACCGGGATGAGGCCTACAAAAAAGCGATGGATGACGCCAAGAGCAAGGCGCAGCATCTGGCCGATCTGGCGGGCGTCAAGCTGGGCCGCATCATCAGCATTCATGCCTCGACGGGGAAGAACGGCAACGCTAATCGCCCCATTTATCCGTGGATGTACAACGGTGGTGACGAACCAGCCGAGCAGGAAGATTTAACCAGCGGCACGTTGGAAGAAATCCCGCTCAAAGTGACTCTAAGTGTGCAATACGAAATTGAAAAATAATTGATGCCGCGCCGCTTTGTCATCATCGCCGTGATTGTCTTTGCTATGCCGTTGTGCCGGGCGGACGAAATCTATCCCAAGCATTGCAACGCCAAGAGCCAGGCGTCGGTCAACAAGGGATTGGAATATTTAGCCAAAACGCAGAGCCAGGACGGCAATTGGACCGGTTCTCAGGATGTCCTGGCATATCCCGTGACGATGACGGCGCTGGCCGGCATGGCGTTTCTCGCCAACGGCAACACGCCGACACGAGGCCGCTACGCCGACAATATCCGGCGGATCGAGCGCTACCTGCTCGGTTGCAGCACTTCCTCGGGACTGATCACCGGCCCCGGCGAAGAAGACGGCCGGCCGATGTACGGGCACGGATTTTCCATGCTGTTTCTCTCCGAGTGTTACGGCATGGAAACCGACGATCGCCTGCGCGGCAAACTCAAAAAAATGATCAGCGACGGCATCCTGCTGACCGCGCGCGGCCAAAGCCAATTCGGCGGCTGGATATACTGGCCCGGCGGCGGTGATGAAGGTTCGGTTACGGTGACGCAGATTCAAGGATTGCGTGCCGCCAACAACGCCGGATTTTCCGTGCCCAAGGGGACGATCGAAGAAGCCGTTCGGTATCTGGAGAGGTGCAAAACTCCCGACGGCGGCATCTGCTATTCGCTTGGCTCCGGCGGCGACACACGCCTGGCCATTTCCGCCGCCGCCATCGCCACGCTTTATAACGCCGGGGAATACGATTCCCGCCTCGCCGATTCCTGCCTGGCCTATGTGTGGAAACAATTCCAATTGCAAAAAGGCTGGAGCAAAAACGGCGGCCACGATTTTTACACGCACCTGTACGCCGCCCAGGGTTTTTACCAGGCCGGCGACAAATATTGGGATGAATATTTCCCAGCGACGCGCGACCAATTGATCCAAATGCAGCACGGTGACGGCTCATGGGACGGTGACGGCATCGGCCCGGTTTACGGAGCGAGTATTGCGCTGATTATTCTTCAGCTGCCTTATAAGTTTTTGCCTATTTATCAGAGATGATATTTTGGGAAGCGAAAGGGTGACAAGGTGACAAAACGGATGCCGTTCGTGATTTTTCTTCTTGTCACCCTCTCACCCTCTCACCTTGTCATCTGAAGGAAGTGGTAAATATGACCATGCAAGCTGATACCGATATTCAGGGCCTCACCAAACTGCGAGCCGCCCGAGACCGGGTGCGCCAGCAAATGTCCGGCGTCATCGTCGGCCAGCGTGAAGCGATCGACCAACTGCTCATCTGCCTCTTTGCCCGCGGCCACTGCATTCTCGAAGGTGTGCCCGGGCTGGCCAAAACGCTGATGATCCGCACGCTGTCCCGGTGCCTGTCGCTGGATTTTGGACGCATCCAATTTACGCCGGACCTGATGCCGTCCGACATCACCGGCACCGATGTCATGTACGAAGACCGTGCCACCGGCGACCGCTCGTTCAAATTCCTCAGCGGGCCGATTTTCGCCAATGTGTTGCTTGCCGACGAAATCAACCGCACGCCCCCCAAAACGCAGGCGGCATTGCTCGAAGGCATGCAGGAACGCCAGGTTTCGACCGGCGGCAAGCAATATCCGCTGCCCGATCCGTTTTTCGTGCTAGCAACGCAAAATCCGATCGAGCAGGAAGGCACCTATCCACTGCCCGAAGCGCAGCTCGACCGCTTTTTGATGAAGGTTTACATCAACTATCCCAATCTGGATGAGGAAAAGCAGATTTATCGCCTGACCACCACCGGAAGTTTCACCGACCCGCAGCCCGTGCTGGGCCACGAAGAAATGCTCGAGCTGCAGCGCACCGTCCGGCGAATTCCCGTCAGTGATTTCATTGTCAATTACGTCGCCCGGCTCATCCGAGGCACGAGGCATAATGATCCAGCGAGTCCGCAGTTCATCCGTGATTGGGTGCTATGGGGCGTTGGCCCGCGCGGCGGTCAATCGCTGATTAGCTGTTCCCAGGCCCGGGCAGCCCTCGATGGTCGCCCCGAAGTCGATCTGTCGGATATCAAAGCATTGGCCGTCCCCGTGCTGCGGCACCGCATCGTGCTGAATTATCACGCTGAATCGCAGGGACAAACGACCGCCAGCGTGATCGAAAAATTGTTGCAATCGGTCTCCGTCGATGACGATGCTGCGTCCCGCCGCATTGATCACGTGCTGAAATAAATCATGGCCGAAGAAACGAAAAAGCCGTCGCTGCTCGACCCGGCGATCCTGGCCAAGATCGTGCCGCTGGGTCTGCGCGCCCAGCGTGTCATGGAAGGGGCGATCTCCGGCCTGCACCGTTCCCCATTGCACGGCGTGAGCGTCGAGTTCGCCGATTATCGTGAATACGCGCCCGGCGATGATCTCAAACGCCTCGATTGGCGCGCCTATGCCCGCAGCGATCGCTTCTATATCAAACGGTATGAAGAGGACAACAATCTCCGCGGCACCATCCTGCTCGATGCCAGCCAAAGCATGGGCTACGGACGCCGGGGCATGACTAAATATCAATACGCCGCCACCCTCGCCGCTTCGTTGGCCATGCTTTGCGTTAAACAGCGCGATGCGGTGGGGCTCGCCATCTTCGACGATGCCGAGCGGCATTTTCTGCGGCCCGTCGCCACGCAATTGCAGCTTCGAAAAATTATCGATGTCCTGGAAACCACCAAGCCGCAGCGCACCAGTGATCTCGGCCCGGTGCTGCACAAAATTTCCGAGCAGATCAAGGGCCGCGGTTTGGTGGTTATCATTTCCGACCTGCTGCTGGATTTGGATGTCTTCTATCGCCATCTCGGCCGGCTGCAGCATGACGGCCATGAAATTCTGATTTTCCACATTCTCGATTCGGATGAGATTGAGTTGCCGTTTGAAAGTTCCGTGCTGTTCAAGGACATCGAAGGGGCAGAGGAAATATTCGCCGAGCCGTGGGCATTTCGCCGGCTCTACAAGGAGGCGATGGAGAAATTCATCACCGAAGTCAGCCAGCGCTGCCGAGGCGGCGGCGTCGATTATCTGCTGTTAAAAACCAGCGATGATCTCGGTTACGCCATGAGCCATTACCTGCACGGCCGCCAGCAGCGCACCGGCGGCGGCCAGCGTTCCAGCGGTGGGGTGACGTGAACTCGCCTTGAATTTCGCACTACCTTCTCATGCCATTTTTATCGCCCATTTTTTTATCCCTCACCACGCTGGCCAGCGTGCCGATCATCATTCACCTGCTCAATCGCCGCCGATTTATTCGCATCGATTGGGCCCCGATGAAATATCTCAAGCTGACGATCAAAACCAACCGTCAGCGGCTGCGCATCGAACAACTGATTCTCCTGGCCATCCGCACCCTCGCCGTGCTGCTGCTGATGATCGCCATCGCCCGGCCCGTGCTGTCAGCCAACAGCCTCAATTGGCTCACCGGCCACGGCCGCACCTCGCGCATCATCGTCATCGATGATTCGCTGAGCATGGCGTATCAAACCGATCACCGCTCGGCTTTCGAGGGGGCTCACGAAGTGCTCACCGAAATCGCCGGCAAGATCGGCAGCCAGGACAGCGTCACCGCGCTGCTCACCAGCGATATGCAAAGGCCGATCGTCCGGGAAGTGCATCTGCAGGATACGACCAAGCTGCTGGGTGAATTCAATCGGCTCTCCGTCACCGATGTCCGCAGCGATTGGCCCGCTACTTTCAAGGCCATCGACGGTTATCTCGCCGCCGCCACTTTTCCAACGAAAGAAGTGACGATCATCACCGATTTCCGCAAAAACGGCTGGGGCGACGCCGTGAAGGAAATCGCCGATCGCTGGGCCGTGGCGGGTGTGAAGCTGCGGATCGTCGATGTCGGAAGTAAGGCGACGGCCAATGTTTCGCTGGCCGGTTTCGATCTGGAAGATCCGCTGGTGCTTCCCGGCGACGCCGCCAAATTGCGGGCCGCCATCCGCAATGACACGCCGGCCGCCATCACCGGGGCACAGTGCGTGCTGACCATCGGCGATCAAAGTCGATCCATTCTCCTGCCCGATCTGCCGCCGGGGCAGGTGACCGAAGTGCCGCTGACCGTTAGCGCCCAAAAACCCGGCCAATTCCCGCTCTCCTTAACTCTGCCCGCCGATCAATTGTCCAATGATAATGTGCGTTGGCTGACCATGAACGTGCGGTCGGCCATTGATGTGCAGCTGGTCGATGGACTGCCCAGTTCCGAGCCATTCGAGGGAGCGACCGATTTCCTGAATCTCGCTTTTAGCATCGGAGCGCAGCCTTGGCGGATTGATAAACGCTCCGATCAGGATTGGTCGATCGCTCCGTTGCAAGCCGCGGATGTGATGGTGCTGGCGGATGTCGCATCGCTTTCACCGCAGCGCATCGCCGCCGTAGAACGCATGGTAAGCGACGGTATGGGCCTGATGATTTTCGCCGGCGAGCAGGTCGATCCGGTTCTGTACAACCAGCGGCTCTACCGCAACGGCCAGGGTCTGCTCCCCGTTCCGCTCGACAAAGCCATCGACAGCACCGCAACCGGTTTGGTCGTCGAGCAACTAGATCAATCCGCACTCTCCGGGCTGACTAAGCTCGTCCCCGCCGCCCTGGCCCGCATCAAGCCGCGGCGATTTATGGGTGTCGATTTGCCCGCCCATGCGGAAAATGTCCGTGTGCTGGCGCGATGGAATGACGCCCCGGGTCATCCCGCCGTGATCGAAAAACGGTTCGGCAAAGGCCGCGTGATTTTCTGGACTGTCACCGCCAACAAGGAATGGAGCGATTGGCCGATCGATCCGACGTATGTGCTGGCCGTCCGCTCGACCGCCACATCCATCGCCCGTGCTGATCGACAGCAGGACAATCTCACTGTCGGCCAGCCGATTCAGTTTGTCATGGATGAAGGCCAATCGGCCACCCAAGCCACGGTGACATTGCCTGGCCATGACACACCCGATTTGGCGACGATCGATAAACCCGCTCAGGGGCCGCCGATTATTCGCGCCACGCAAAGTTCCCGCGCCGGCGCCTACACCTTGAATTGGAAAGATTCCGCTGGCTTGGCGCGGCAACATTTGTTCTGCGTAAGCCCGGATTCCAGTGAAAGCGATTTAACGCCGCTGCCGGAGTCGGAGCTGCTCGGCATGCTCGATCATTTGCACCCCGACATCGTGCATTACCGCCCCGGCCAATCGGTGCTGGCCGCCGGCGGACGGGAATTGTGGCGATCCATCGCCTGGACCGTGTTTGGTTTGTTGATGGTGGAAACCGTGATGGCCGTCTGGGTAGGGCGTGAAAGATAATGAACTCGCTGCTCGACAGATTGCTCGGTCTGAAGCCCGCACAATGGGCCGGCGGCGGAACGCGCCGGCTCGAATGGCTGCAAATGCCCCGGCACGATCTGCTTCTTCTGCTGCTCCTGAGCGCGGCGGCGACGGCGTGGGGCGTGATGTATCTCTATCGCCGGGAAAAACGCAATCTCACCTTGCCGATGCGCATCACCTTCAGCGCGCTGCGGCTGATCACTATCGGCGGCGTTGTCGTGATGCTGCTGGAGCCGGTCGTGGTGTTTACCAAGACCGACCAAATCCCGTCCACCATTCTCGTGCTCCGTGACCGCTCCGACAGCATGACATTCCAGGATGCGTACGCCAACCAGGCATTTGCCGATCGCCTGATATCGGCGCTGGGGCTCAGCGGCATCAAGGAACTTCGCAGCAGCACCCGCCAGCAATTGATTGACCGTGTTTTTGCGGGCGGCTTGGTAAAAAAATTGCAATCCAACGGCGACCGCAATGTGGTGATGCAGGATTTCGCGGGGCAGTTGGCATCGAACACCGCCGCACCGGCCACCCAACCAGCTCCAATCGACGGTTCCTCGACAGCCATTGGATTGGCCATCCGCCAGGCGATCGCCGCCTATCGAGGCCAACCGCTGGCCGGCATTTTGCTCATCACCGACGGCCAATCCAACGCCGGTGAATCGCCGATCAAAGTCGCCGAATACGCCGGCGGTGAAGGTGTGCCATTGGTATCGATCGCCGCCGGCACCGCCGAAGGCCCGCGCAACGCCAAGATCGACAAAATCGAAGTCAGCCCGTCGGTGTTTGTGCGCGACAATAACCAGGCCCACGTGGTGATCGAATCCAAAGGCCTGGCGAATTCCCCCGCCACGCTGATTCTGGAAAAACGCAAAGACGGCGGCCCGTGGGAACAGATCAGCCGCCAGCCGATCACCCTCCAGGAAAACGGCCAGCTGCAAACCGTCCCGTTTGATTTCAAGGAAGAGCGGCCCTGTGCCCTCGATCTGCGGGCCACGCTGGCCGATGTCGGACCGGAACTCACCACCGATGACAACGTGATGTCGCAAAGTGTGAAAGTGATTCGCCAGAAAATCCGCGTGCTGTTTGTCGCCGGCTCTACTTTTCCCGAAGTGGAATTTCTCCGCAATTCGCTGCTGCGTGACATGAGTGTGTCCGCTTCCACCTGGCTGCAAAGCGCGACGCAGGATTATCAGCAGCCGGGCAATCCGCCGATCACACATCTGCCGCAAACGCAAGATGAACTCAACGATTACGACTGCGTGGTGATGTACGATCCCGATCCGTCCGCCTGGCCGCCCAATTTTCCGCAGATGCTGACCAATTTCGTCGGCAAGGAAGGCGGTGGCCTGGTTTACATCGCCGGGGAACGTGAAACCAAAAATCTGTTCGACCGCAGCGACGATCCCGCCACGCAATGGCTCAGCATGCTGCCGGTCGTGGTGGACCCCGGCTTGTATCAAAGTGAAGTCTCCATGAAGCTCTCCGCCCAGGAAGCCTGGAAGCTGCAAATGCCGGATAGCGGCATCGATCCGATTTTTCAATTCGACGCCGACCCGGAAAAAAACCAGCGAATTCTCGACAACCTGCCCGGCATGTATTGGCACTTTCCCGTCACCCGTGCCAAGGCCGCCGCCACTGTCCTGGCCCGCAACGCCGATCCCCGCATGCGCAACGAGCACGGCCAGCACGTGCTGATGGCCACGCATTTATTCAGCGCCGGCCGCACTTTTTTCGTTGCCTTCGACAGCACCTATCGCTGGCGGTATCTCGACGAACAATATTTCGACGGCTTCTGGGCGCGCGTGGTGGATCGTGCAGGTCGTGGCAAGCAACTGGGCGGCCGTTATCCGTTCACATTGTCCACCGATCGCACCAGTTACAAACCCAACAGCCAGGTAACGCTCACCGCGCGTTTCAATGATCCGTCCGATCGGGACACCGGCATCGATGCCCTGCACGGCGAAGTGGAAGCGCCCGACAGCACGCCGATCGCCATTACCTTGACGCCGACGCAGGCGGACCCCAATGTTTTTGAAACCACTTTCACCGCGACCAAATCCGGCACGCATTCGGTCCGGGTCTGGACCGGCGCTGAAGAGGCAAAACTGGTGATCAAAGCGGCGACTCTGGACGTGAAAGTCGAGCTGCCGAATCTGGAACTCGAGCGCCCGACGGCGGACGTCAGCACGCTGCAAGCGATGGCCAAAGCCAGTGGTGGGGCGGTGTTTGATTTTTCGCAGGCAGATGAGGTGGCCGGGGCGTTCAAGATTCACAAGGTGGCCCAGGTGCTCGAAGAACGCCAGGAAATCTGGCACGCCCCGTTGATCTGGTGCACCGTGCTAGCCGCCTTGTTCACCGAGTGGATTTTGCGAAAGAAATATCAGATGGTCTGACATTGCCATGAGCCAACTGGAACTTCCAAATTCGCTGGACTTCGCCGCACTGCGCAGCACATTGCTGTCGCGGTTGCAGCAGTTCCGCAGTCGCTTGCGGCGGCATCTGGCATTGGAAGGCATTGCCCGCTGGGTCGTGGAATTGCTCGCCGCCGCGCTTCTGAGTTTCGCCGTAGACCGCCTGCTGCGTTTGAGCTTGCCGATGCGGCTGGGCATTTTGATTTGGGCCGCGGGCTTTTTGATTTACGAAGCCTGGCGCTGGATCGCCAAGCCGCTGTGCATCCGATTCAGCTTGATCGGCCTAGCCGCGGCAATCGACCGAACCGATGCCGACCGACCCGCTTTGGCGGCCCAAGTGGCCAGCGTTCTGGAATTGCCGAATTTGCTCCAAGGCCCCGCCGCTCCATCGGCAACGTTGGTTCGAGCCGCCGTGCTGCGCTGCCATGATGCTTTGAACGCCGTCGATTTCGAGGGGCATCTCAATCGCCAGCGGCGAGCCATCAGCTATTGGATTCTGGCCGCCTGTCTGCTCCTGGCGGCGACGTTGACCAGTCTGAATCCACACGCAGCCAGCTTATGGTTCAAGCGATATTTCCTCGGCAGCAACGAACCATGGCCCCAGAAAACCTATTTGATCGTCAACGGTCTGGATAACGGGAAAATGATCGTCCCCCGCGCTGAACCGTTTGCCCTTCGACTCAGCACCCGGCCCGGAAGCGTCGATCCCGAAGTTGTCACCGTCCGTTATCGGGAACACGGCTCCGCCCGGCTCAGCGCGTCCATGGCGCATTTTGGTCCCGGCGATTGGCGTTACGATTTCCCGCCGCTGGGCGATATCACTGATGTGGAAATCACCGGCAACGATGATGCGGAATATTTTTCCATCGAGCCGGTCGATCGGCCGAGAATTACCGATTTGCTGCTGATGTCGAAGCATCCCACGGAGCCGCAACCGACACCGCACCATTTCGGCGGCCAGGATTCCGATTTGTCATTCCTACCGAAAACTGACTTAAAACTCACGATTTCCGCCAATGTCCCAATCGCCGAAGCGAAAATCAAAAGCAGCGCTGCCACGCCGAGCCAATCAGGATTGCAGCGTGTTAATGATCGCCAATTCAGCTTGAGCTGGACCCAAGCCGCCGCGGTGCAACTGGAGATTGAACTGGTCGGCGCGTCCGCCCATTTGGCGTCGCTGCCAGTTCCGGTGGCGATCGGACTGAAACAGGATTTGCCGCCGCGCGTGAATTTATCTTTCACCGGCGTCAAGCAGCGCATCACCCCGATGGCCACCATTCCTCTGGTGATTCAGGCGCGCGATGATTACGGCGTCGCCTGGCTCGATTTGACGACCGAATCGCAAACGCTGATCGCCGAGTCCACGACGCAGCCGACCACGCCGCCGCCAACGAGCCAGGGAACCAAGGAAACGCACACCACCACGCTGGTCGGCCCCGTGATTCCGCCTACCGACTTGGAAGTGCAGCGCGCTCAGCGTCTGGATGTGTCGGAGTTAAAATTGCCGCCGGGATCGCTCTTAACTATCCACGCCTCGGCCACCGACGATTGTTACACGGGCCCACAAACCGGCGTATCCAGGCCGATCCTGTTTCACATCGTTCCGCCGGAGGAATTGTTCCGCGAGATTCTGCTGCGTGAGCAATCCGAACGCATGAAATTCCGCAAACAGCTCGATGCCGCCCAAAAGCTGCACGATAATCTCACCATGGGTACGACCACCACCGTCGCCGCCGATCATCGGGCGATTCAGCGGGAAGTGCTACGCATCGCCGCCAGCCTCGACGAAAGCGTCACCGAAATGAAGCTCAATCAGCTCGGCGGCAAGGAGGCCTGGAATTTAATCGATACCAAAGTGCTCGCCCCGCTGAAAAAGCTCAACGAAGATGTAATGAACCAGCAAAAGGATGCGCTGGATGGCCTGAATCCAAAAGATTCCAAACAAATGGAAGCGGCGATCAGCCGCGAGCAACTAATCGTCGATCAGATGCAGGAAATCCTCAAACAAATGGCCCAATGGGACAGTTTTGTGGATGTCGTCAATCAGCTGAACGAGATTATCAAGCTGGAAACCGGTGTGCATCAATCGACGGATCAGATGAAAAAGAAGCAAACGGATGGCATTTTTGAATAGTAGAGACGGTATAATCCGCCGTCCCTAAACCGTGAGGTCCACCATGCGGCTTCCATTGTCGTTGATAACTCTGGCGATCACCCTGATCGCCGCTGCAAGTCTTCGTGCCGTTCCGTCGACGTCGCAACCGGCCAAAGTCAGCGATGCCGATCGAATCGCTTTCCTGCAAAAGAACGTGCAGGCACAAATGCAGGAGCTGCAGGATCGGATGTTCCGGCTCTCGGAGCTGACTCGGCAAACCGAGCCGACCGATGCCGCCAAGCTGGTGCTGGCCCTGCGCCGGTCGCGTGAAGAGCTGATCCTCGAAGAGATGAAGGACATCCTCAATCAGCTCAGCAGCACCAATCTCGATCGCGCCTCGGTGCAGGAAGGGGAAGTGATCGTCAAGCTGCAAAAGCTCCGCGATCTGCTGCTCTCGACGGATTTGGATTTGCAGTTGGCCCTGGAGCGGATCAAGACATTGCAGGCGGCAATCGCCAAATTGGACGCAGCTATCAAAGAGGAAAAACGCCAGACTGCCAAGAGCGGTCTAATGGCGGCAACCACTCAGCCCGCCAAGGCATTGGCGCAGCATCAACAGGATCAACAGCAAAATCGCCAACTCACCGACGCGGTGCATCAAACGGTGAAACAACTCGGCGATCCCGTGACCAAGGCATCACCGGCTCTTTCGGATGCCGCTAAGGCGATGGCGGCCGCCGAAGGCAAAATCGGCAGCGGCAAACCCGGCGATGCCCAGCCGAAGCAAGGCGAAGCCACCGCCGCGCTGCAGCAAGCGCGTGACCAGTTGGAAGCCGAGCGGCAGAAAATGCTCGCCCAGATCGAAAGCCAGGTAAAGCGGCAGGTGATGGAAAATCTCGAGTTGATGCTCGAAAAGCAAAAATCGATCCGCGAAGCCAATCAGGCATTGCTGCCACGCCTCAAGCAAGAAAATCGTGAAGCGATTCTTCGGCTTAAGGCGTTTGCCGATAATGAAACAATCATTGCCGATCTGGCATCATCCACCGCCCAACTCGTCGAAGACACCGAATTCAGTTTCGCGCTTCCACCCAATCTGCGAAACATTCAACGGCGAGCGCTCTACGTCACCAGCGATTTCACCAGCGGCAAAGGCGATGAGCCGGTCATTGCATCCGAGATGAAAATTGAGCGGGATATTTCCGATTTATTGGAAACTTTTAAGCAGTCCACGATTCCCAGTGATAAGGAATCCCGCTGCAAAGGTTGCAAGGGCGACAAAAACAAGCTGCTGGCGGAATTGAAAGCGGTTCGCCTGCTGCAGGTGCGTGTGAACGAGGAAACCAAGGATCTCGACGACCATCGCCAGCAAATCAAGCAGCTTCCCAGGGAGTTGCAGGATCAGATCGGCGAAAACCGCGATCACCAGGCCACGGTACGGGACACGCTGGATAAGCTCGATGCCGCGGTGACCGGTCGGCCGGAGACGAATTGAGAATGGGGTGTCGCATGAAAATCATCGTGACGCTTTTTACCGCCGGATGTCTGGCCGGCATCGCCCATGCCGAACCGAGCACCACCGAACCCACGGCTCAGGTAACGCACGGCATCCATATGCGTTTGGCTCCGCCAAAGGTGCCGCTGTTGGAGAGCGAAGATCCGCTGGATGTCATCACCCAGCAGATGACGGGGGTCGTGGATGACATCGCGGCCTTGAAGACTGGCCAGCCGGTGCAGCATGAGCAAAAGGAAATCGTCGACAATCTCGACACGATCATCAAAGTACTGGAGCAACAAAAATCCGGTAACGGCGGAGGCGGCAATCCAACCCGTCCGATGACCGATTCGCGCATCGCCCGCGGCCCGGGTGGAATCGGTGATCTGAAAAATCCCAGTCTGGAGTCGCGCAACTTCGCCACTCTGCCGCCGAAGGATCGTGACGCCATTTTGCAATCCAAGACCGAAGGTTTCCCGCCCGGCTACGAATCGCTGCTGCAAAGTTACTATTCCCGGCTAGCGGAAGAGAAAGGCTCCGGTCATCCCGCGTCCGGTGATTCCGCAGGCCCCACGGGGAATTCGCCATGAATCGAATCGTTGCGCCGGCGATTTTATTCGCATGGCTGGGGTTGATCGCCGCATCACACGCATCGGCCGACGGCACCACCGTCAAAGTCCGCGGCGTGGATGATTCCACACACAGCGGCCAACTCACCGGCCTGAAAGACGGCCAACTCCTACTCAGCGGACCGACCACGCGCATCAGCCTTTCCGATGTGATCGAGATGACGGCATCGAGCCGCTCTGCCAGCCCCGCGCCCCGTGGACCGTCGCATAAATTGACCGGCAAAGTCATCGGCACGGACGGCTCGTTCAAGGGCCAAGGCAGTACGCGCGACAAAGTGTTCGACGGAAATCTCAACACATTTTTCGATCCACCCGAGGAACATCGTGACGATGCGTGGGTGGGCCTGGACCTCGGCAGCCCCAAAATTATCACGCAAATCAAATATGCCCCGCGCAGTCGTTTCCCCGGTCGCATGGTTGACGGAAAATTTCAAGGATGCAGTTCGCCGGACTTCGATAAAGATGTGGTGACATTTTTCACGATTACGGAATCGCCGCCCAAGAACGTGCTGACTAACAAAGATGTTTCCGAATCAACGGCTTTCCGTTACGTGCGCTACACCGGCGGCCAACCGTTGTCCGTGGCGGAGATCGAGTTTTGGGGCAGGGACATCGGTGAACCGAACCGGCCTGTAGCGATTGCCACGACCCATTCCGTCGCAACGACCGGCCCCACCACCGCCTCAACTACGCTGCGTGCTGTGTTTGGAGAAGACGATCTCCTGGACGCCACCCTCGTCGATTGGGATGACAAACAACTCACGCTGCAATCTTCATTGCTGGGCGGCACGCCGGTTGTGATTCCGGTTTCGACCCTGCGTGAAGTGTGGCACGGCACCGAAGCCCAGATCGTCCAAGCCAAGGCCATGCCGCTGGAACCGGGCCCGGAAGATGCGGCGTTTGTCGTGAAAGATAACGGCGTGGTGGTTGTGCGCGGCGTGGCCTTGGGCGTCGAAGGGGACGCGCTGAAATTCAAGTTCAACGACCAGGAGAAAAAGATTAATCTAGCCAAGCTGGTCGGCGTGATTCTCGGCGGGCAGGACGCCAAGCGGGATCACTCCTTTCGCCAGAAAATCGAGTTCGCCGACGGTGATTCCATCTCCGGCCGCTGGACGGGTTACGATGCGGCCAAAAATGTCATGGAACTGCAAACACCGTGGGGCCAGGCCCTGTCGTTCCGATTCGATGCGGTGCAGAAAATTCGCTCCGCCAACGGTCGGCTTACCTATCTGTCGGATTTGAAGCCGGCCAATGTCGAGCAGGTGCCGTATTTCGATCGTCTGCTACCGTACCGCACCGATCATTCGCTGACCGGCGGCACGATGAAATTGATTGACGGCGAATATGAGCGGGGCATCGCCGTCCATTCCCGGTGCGTGCTGACATACGATTTGGACGGCGCATACGAAACTTTCAAAACCAAAGTCGGCTTTGAGCAACCCGAGGGCAAGCTCGGCGAAGCACCCATCCGTGTGCTCGGCGACGGAAAAGTGCTATGGGAAGATCCCCATTCCCGCGGCGATGCCCCCAAGCCGGCGTCGCTTTCACTGTCCGTGGCCGGCGTGAAGCAATTGACGCTGGAAGTCGATTTCGGCGACAACGGGGATACCGGCTGCCGGATCGATTGGGCCAACGCAAGGTTGCTGCGGGCTGTGACATCGCCGTGATGACGTGAGAACCAACATGCGTAAATCTCGAAGCCTGGCCCTGCTTGGTATCCTCGTGGGATTACTGCTGTGCATCGTGTTGCGCGCCGATGTGCCGACATCGCTGCCGGCCACACTTCCCACCACGCCGCAGGGAACTTTTGACGTCGTGGATTGGGCGGTGTTTATTTCCGATAACGCTCAACCGCAGGTCAACGGCGAAGGCGTGTTCGATTCCACGCTTCCCGATTTCATGGATTCCCGCCGAAATTCCGCCGCACCCGAAAAACGAAACATTCCACAGCCCATCGGCGTCATTCGCTTCCAGGGCGATTCCGGGAAAGATAAAGTCGATGTCATGCTCCGTTTCGGCAACGCCAAAATGATGGCCAACTGGCCCAAAGGCCAGAGCCGCGCGCAAGGCGTTCTCTGGCAAAATCTGGTCGTCACCGACACTCCACCCGCATCGTTGCCTCAGTCTGAATCCAGCTTGTGGGCCAATGATTTGCGGTCCGCCGCCGCGCCTTTTCTGTTGAAAGACGGCCGTGGCGAAAAATATCTTCTGTACGATCTGGCCCTGAGCGAACATCCGGCGATGCAGGTAAAAGCCGACGGCGCAGCGGATCAATATGTCATCACCAACACCGGCGACCAACCGCTGCACGACGTGAACTTTTACAAACAGGAAACCGACGGCTGGCACGTCGCTTCGCTGGCCGAGTTGCCATCGAAGAATGGTCACATTGTGGCCAACCCCGCGACCAAGCCGATCAAATCAACAACCACGCAAGCCACGACCAAAAAATCCAATGATAAGTCACCGACCGAATTTCCACTGGCGCTGTCTGCAAGCGGCATTAAGGATGCGGCGCAGATTGTGGCACCCTGGAAACAAAAACTCGCCGCCGCCGGTTTGCCTTCGACCGATGAGAATCTAATGCTTACGATCCTGCAAAAATGTGCCTTGGACGATCGGCGTCTGACTGCCGTTTATATGCTGTCGGCGGATCAGATGGATCAACTGCTTCCCATGGAGGTGACTCCGCAGCCTCGCAAGACGGTGCGCGTGGGCCTGGTGATAGTCCGCAACATCGATCCCGCGATCGGACAGGAAATTGACGATTTGGCCGCGCAGCTTGGCGATCCGAACTGGACCAAGCGGCAGGTGGCTCAGAAGACTCTGGAGAAGCTGGGAAAAATCGCTAAACCCAAGCTTGAGAAGCTCCGTTCGGCCGCCAAGGACCCGGAGGTTATGTACCGATTGGACCAGATAATCGGCGCAATGGCCGCGCCGCCGCCGCCTAATCCTGATAATTGATCCGATTTTTTACGCTTTAAATATCTGGTTTTGCAGGTTTTATGGTATTTATCCCGAAAATGCTGCGGGCGGCGAACTTATTTGAAATGAATTTCCTCTAGGGCCGGTCGCCTGTTATGATGCACTCACGATCGATTTGTCTCCGCTCGCACGGGGCTTGATTCGCCTGGGCTGAATCGGGTACGACTCTGAATGTCTGAACGTGGGATCATATTCCTGGTCGTGGTGGCACTGCTGGCGGTGGCGTTCTTCTTCCCCTACGAAAGCAGCGATGATGAGTACTATCGCACCCACGACAAGAAGCAAGCCGCCGTCGTCCAGAAACCGCCGGGTGAAACGGACAATCCGCACCATGCCGAGGGCAAAGGCATGGGTGAGTCGCGGCTGGTGGTCGATGATCCGATTATAAACGCCAAGCCCGCCGAATTCACTGAGCCCGGCGCCCGTGCCGCCGATGAGCAAGCGGCGATCCTCCCCGATTTCGCCCCTTTGATCGAGCAAATCGACAACGCCAAAGAGCAAGTCGCGCGCCACCGCGGCGGCTTTGCAAAAGGTAGACGGCTGGAAGGTAAATACGTGCAAATGATCCAGAACCCCGCGACCCTTCCCAGCATCGCGGTCGATTCGACTTCTTACATTATTTTCCACCAGGACGGCACGTTCGCCGAGCATTCTGCCCTGAGCTTTTTGGCCTCCGACGGATTTTCGAGCCATACACCCCATGATCTGTCCGGCCATTATTACCTCAAGGGTTACGTCTTCACCATCGATCAGCTTACCCCCCTAGTCGACGCTGAACCGGATCATGATTTTTCTATCTGCCCCCTCGGCGGCGAGAACGGCAAAGGCATGCCGAAAAGACTCTACATCGACGGCAAAGTCTTCAGCTATCAAGCCGATTGATGGGACTTATAGCGCCGACGTGGCTTGGATTAAAGGGCAGCCGTAGCTTCGATGCGGATCGGCAAATTCATTTCCCGCGGATCGACATCAGGTAATCGACAATCGAATCCGCATCTTCCGGAGCGACCGGAGCGCCGAAAACCGTTCGCATCTTTTTCACTTCCGCGGTCCAGGCTTCACGGGAAAATTTGGGCTGCATGGTGATCAAGCGCGTGGAATGGCAGAGGGTGCAGCGATTGACGGTCAAATCACGGTTCGGTCCATCCGGCAAATCGGGCTGCATGGTTGGCAGGGTGATCGAATGAACATCATTGGGCGTGTCGGCGATGGCATTACGGTGAAGCGCCGACCCACCTGCGAGCAAGGCGGTAATACCGATTGTCATGAGCCATGTGGTTCGCTTCATTTTTGAGAAGCCTCTTCTCTCAAGCTACGGTGACACGCACAACTTCAATTTGGTTCCTGGCGTAGCCGCTGTGATTCCATTGCGTGACGGTCTGCGTTTGCCCGATGACGTTGGTGGCACGGGCCATCAGCGCATATTCACCGGCCTTGGGTGGTTGCCACAGGAACCGCCACCGCCGCCAGGAGAATGGCCCGAGTTCCTTGTCCAACTTCGCCTCGGTCCAAGTCTTGCCCGCATCGTCCGAGACTTCCACTTTCTTGATCCCTTTGCCGCTGTCGATGGCCAATCCCTGCACCTCGTAAGTGCTGTTGGCGGCGATGCGCTCGTTGGGAGCCGGCTTAAAAAACAGCGAGCGAACCGTCATCGCATTGATCGGAACCGTATCCTTGGCCAGATTCGTCGGCGTTTCCTGGCAATCTGGATTCTTGGGAATGCGATACGCCTTGGCCATCCAGAATCCGGTGAATGGTTTGGAGACCACGCGGATCGAACTCAGCGCCTTCATCCAATACGTCGCATACCATCCCGGGACAATCATCCGTATTGGAAAGCCATTGAGCATTGGCATCGGCTGATCGTTCATCTCGTAAGCGATCATCACATCCGCATCCTGTGCCTTGGCGATCGGCAATGATTTTTCAAACGGCGGCACCGTCGCAATCGGAGCGGCATCCAGCCCCTTGTAAACCACTTCCACCGCGCCGGCTTTGATCTTCGCTTTCGCCAAAACATCCTTCAGCCGCACGCCCGTCCATTTGGCATTGCCGATCGCACCATTGTTCCATTGCCCGCCCATGACACGGGGAGAATACAAGCTGCGCGAATTGCCGGAGCATTGATTCACCGCGATCACCGACACCGGCTCGAATTGTGTCCGCAAATCCTCGACGGAAAGGCTCAATTCGGTTTCGACTTCGCCGCTGACATTGAGGCGATGTGTTTTCAAATCCACAGAAGTGGGAATAACCGATAAATGCCAGCGGACAAAGAACGACTCGTTGGGCGTGATATCGTGGGCAAACCCGCTGAGCGGCATTTCCAGATTCGGCGGCCGATCGCTGAGCATCATCAATTCAGATTTTTCGGGAAATTTCACCAACGGAAAACTGGCGGGAGCTGTCGTGGGCGGTGGGGCGGCATCGACATCAGCTCGACTCACCCCCGGCAACAGCATCGCACCGGAAGCCGCCGACATCAGGCCCAGAAACTGGCGACGTGGAATGGAGGGGAAATTCATCTTCTGGCTGCCCGCTCGTTTTCCTCGGCCCATTTCGACTCCTTCAAAATGTCCTCACCTCAATTGGCGGCCCAATATTTCACCGCCACGGCCGACACGCTGGCAAGGAATAACCAGAGTATCACGCCTTGCAGCAGCGGTCGAACGCCGACGGCTTTGAGCGTTTTACGTGACAGGCCGGCGCCGATCAAAAAAAGTGTCAGCGTGAATCCAACCGTGGCCACCGTCTGAATCGGCCCCGCCATGTGAGAAATCGCCGGAATGTAACTGCGGGGCACGCTGGCCAGCAGAAACAAACCAATGAACCACGGAAGCTGCAGCCGCGGTTTGGCGTTTGCCTTCACGCAACTCGGTTCAAAACCGAAATCGCTATTGCTCACCGCGGTAGGGCGGCGGTGATAAACTATCCCCACCACCAGCGCTACCGGCACGATCCACAGCGCCCGTGCCAGCTTCACTGTCGTCGCCACCAGCAAAGCTCCGCTGGCCGAATAAGCCGTCGCCGCTCCGGTCACTGAAGACACATCATGAATAGCGATCCCCGCCCAGGTGCCAAACTGGTGCGGATTCATGTGCATGGCTCTGCCAATTACCGGAAACGCATACAACGCCACCGCATTGAGCAGGAACACGGTTCCCATCGCCACGCTCATTTCCCCTTCAGCCGCCCCGATCACGCAACCGACCGCCGCCACCGCCGAGCCGCCGCAAATGGCCGTCCCCGCCGAGATCAGCGTCGAAACCGTGCGATCAATCTTCAGCCATTTCGCCACCAGCCAGCCGAGCAGAAACGCCGTCCCGATCGTCAGCACGGCAAAGATCATGCCTTCCCGTCCCGCCACCAACACCGACCTGATGTCCATGCGAAAACCGACCAGCACCACCGACGCCTGCAACAGCCACTTGGAAGCCGGCCGCGTCATTTTCGTAAATGGATTGTGCAGCGTCAGTGCCAGCAAAATACCAACGGCGAGCGCGGATTGCGGCGTCAGCCCCCATTTCGGCCAAATCAGCGTGGTCAAACAAGCAACGATGCACAAGCAGAAAATGATGCAGCTCACCCGATACATGAAGCCGCTCCTGCATTGCGACACCGTCGGTGCAAGATCAGGAACATCCATAACCGCTGGATTGGCGCTCATTTGGCTTTCTCCCACTTCGGAGAAATTTATGAATTGCCTTAACATAAAGCAAATGCATAATATAGATGAATTACATAATCAAAAGAGATGGCATGAACCTGCACCATTTATCGATCTTCAAAGCGGTGTGCGAGGAGGGCGGCATCAGCCGCGGAGCCGAGCGGCTCATGATCAGCCAACCTGCGGTTTCCAAGCAATTGCAGCAGCTCGAGCAATCCCTCGGCGTGCAGCTCATGGACCGCCTCCCCAGCGGCGTGCGGCTGACGCAAGCCGGTGAATTGCTGCTCGATCATGCCCGGCGTCTGTTCGCCGTCGAAAATGAAGCGGAGCAAGCCCTCGCCCAACTCCGTGGCCTGCACCGCGGACGGCTGGCGGTGGGGGCCAGCATGACCGTCGGTGTTTATCTGCTGCCGGAGCTGCTCGCCAAGTTTCGCCGCAGCCATCCATCGATCGAACTGCAATGCGAAATCGGCAATACCGAACACATTCAGCAATTGTTGCTGCACAATGTCGTTGATGTGGGCTTGACCGAGGGGTTTGTGGAATCGCCCGATTTGGAGGCCGAAGTTTTCCAAACCGATGAGCTGGTCGCCATCACCAAGCCCGATCACCCGCTGCAGCGGCGGAAAAATGTCACGCTGGAGATGTTCCTACGCGAGCCGCTGATTGTACGGGAAGTTGGCTCGGGAACACGAGCCGTGATCGAAAGAGCGTTGACCCAGCGCGGCGTGGAAATGCGGCCGGCTTTCACCTTGGCCAATATCGAAGCGATCAAACGCACGGTTTCCGCCGGCATCGGTGTGGCGATCGTCTCCAGCCTTGCCATCCAAACCGAATTGGCGACGGGGCAATTAGCCGTCTTGCATGTGAAGAATCTGTTAGTTCGCCGCCCGCTGCATCGCCTGGAAATCCGTGGCAAAACCCGCAGCCCGGCGACCAACGCATTTTTAGAAAAACTCTCCGCCTGACCGCGGGTATAGCTAAAACAGCCTGATCCCGTGTCGTAGTCCGAGATAATTTGACAACTATTTACCACTGCCTAATCTAGCGCGCTCTGGCCGTAAAAATTGTAGGACTTGGCAATAACCGCGTCGTGCCTTAAGTTGGGCGCAAGCGGCAACGTGGGGCGAGTTTAACGAAGGTGCGGGCACCGCCCAATGGGGCGAATGGGACCGCAGCAGTGTGGTTTTGGCCGCTGGGTTCGGGGTGAACTGCAGAAGGTCGGTCGGATATGCGCGTTTTCATGCTCGGGTGGGAATTCCCCCCGTTCATCAGTGGCGGATTGGGAACCGCCTGCTATGGCTTAACCAAAGCCATGAGCGGTCTGGGAACCGACATTATTTTCGTCCTGCCGCGCCCGATTACCACGCCGTTTTCCACGCATGTTCAACTGGTCAGCCCGCGCTCCGGCAGTCCGCTTTCCTCGCCAGCCACTGAGATGCGGCTGGATGAATTTGAAAACGTTACATTTCGGCCGATCGACGCGCAGCTATTCAATCCCTACGAAGGGCCCACGGAATACGAAACACCGATCAAAGCGCCGGACGATCCGACCGCCGCCAGTTCGCCTGGCAATCCACCGCCGTCCGCCGCCCAAACCGCTACCCCGGGATTCATCGGCGCCAAATCCAACGCCCATTACGCCGGCGATTTGCTTGCCGAAGTGCAGCGTTATGCGGCCCTCACCACGGAAATCGCCCGCAGCGAAACCTATGACATCGTGCATGCTCACGATTGGATGACATTTCCCGCGGGGCTGGCCGTCGCCGCGATTCGGAACGTGCCGCTGGTGGTTCACGTGCATAGCACGGAGTTCGACCGCTCGGGCATTCACGTCGATCAGCGGATTTACGACATCGAACGCCGCGGCATGCACGGGGCGATCAAGGTGATTACCGTTTCGCATCTCACACGCAATCTGGTCATACATCATTACGGCATTGATCCGGAAAAAGTCGAAGTGGTTCACAACGCCATCGACACCAACGGCAATTCATTCGACGAAGAGCAGTACAAGATTCACAAGGATGAAAAGATCGTGCTGTTCCTGGGCCGCATCACCATGCAAAAGGGCCCGGAATATTTCATCGCCGCCGCCAAGAAGGTGCTGGAGGTGATGGACAACGTGAAATTCGTCATGGCCGGCAGCGGCGACATGATCCGGCGCACGATCGAGATGGCCGCCGCCATGGGCATCGGGCACAAAGTTTTGTTCACCGGATTTTTGCGCGGCAGCGATGTGGAAAAAGTGTTCAAACTGGCTGATTTATATGTGATGCCCTCGGTGAGCGAGCCGTTTGGCATCGCCCCGCTCGAAGCCATGAGCCACGATGTGCCCGTGATTGTCAGTAAGCAATCCGGCGTCAGCGAAGTGCTGAATCACGCCCTGAAAGTCGATTTCTGGGACATCAACGAGATGGCCAACAAGATCATTGCCGTCTTGAAGCATCCTCCATTGGCCAGCACGCTGCGGCAGCATGGCAGCTTTGAAGTCCGCCGGCGCAACTGGACCGATGCCGCACGCGGTTGCCTCGTTGTGTACGACCAGGCATTGGCGATGATGAAAGGCTGATGGCCTCTATCACACCGGTGGCTGCTGCGGCTTGAAATAAAAGACGACGAACACCGCGGCTAAGATCAGGCCAAACGCTACATAATAATTCCACGCCAGTTTTTCCCCCAGATACAGCCGCGCAAAAACCACGAAGACGACGAGCGTGATTACTTCCTGAATGATTTTCAATTGCCCCGCCGAAATGCCGGCCATGTTACCGATCCGGTTGGCGGGCACCTGAAAACAGTACTCAAAGAACGCAATTCCCCAGGAAATCAAAATCACCTTCCACAGCGGCACGCTTTCGAATTTCAAATGGCCGTACCATGCGGCGGTCATGAACGTGTTGGAAACGGTAAGCAGTAGAATTGTCCAGATCATATGAGGACAAAGCTACCCGATAGACTGCAAAGCGAAATCGGCAAATCAGTGGACGCGCATGGATTCCTGGGCCCGGCCGTGCCGGCTTGCCGAGCGGCGATCCAGGAAATCAATGAGCCGCTTCACGTAGGGGTTGATGCCGTTGCTCAAATCGAATTGCGCCCGGCCGACAGCGAAGGGCCGATCACGGTGAAATAGCTGCCGATGCGCTTCTTCCAACGCCTCGACATCCTGTTCGGCAAATCCGTTAATCCGCAGGCCCTTGGAATTGATCAGGCGCACCTTGTCATTGCCGTCCACCTTACAGAAGGGAGGCACATCATGGTGAATGCGCGACGCGCCGCCGAGGTAGCTGAATTCACCGATCGTAACCAGGTGATGCACCCCGCAGGCGCCCATCATATTGACGTTGTCGCCGCAGATGACGTGGCCGGCGAGCATGCAATTGTTGGCGAACAGGCAATTGTTCCCAATCTGCACGTCGTGGGCGAGGTGCGTGTTGACCATGAGAAAATTGCCGTTGCCGATACGGGTCACTCCGCCGCCTTTTTCCGTGCCCAGGTGGACGGTAACCGCCTCTCGGAAAATGTTGTTCTCGCCGATCTCGATGCGTGTGTGGGCTCCACGAAATTTGCGATCCTGCGGCGGACCACCGATCACGGCATTTGGATGAAATTCGTTATTCGGACCAATCGTGGTGTGGCCGACGATCACGACATGGCTCAGCAACTTACAACCGGGCCCGATCTTGACATGCGGGCCGATGAGGCAAAACGGACCGACTTCCACGTCGGCGGCCAGCTCGGCCGAGGGATCAACGGAAGCTAATGGTGATATTCGACACATATTCTTCGAATGAAAAAACTACGCTTCAATCCACTTCCTGCAACACCATTCAAAAAAAATCCTAAACCGGCTCCGCATCCACGAGCATAAATTTGATCTCCGCTTCACACGCCACGCGATCATGCACAAACGCCTGGCACCGAACATGCGCCGTGCGGCTCTTGGCACGAATCGTGACCGCTTCCAGAATCAATTGATCCCCTGGCACCGCCGGATGGCGAATCTTCACCTTGTCCATGCTCAGCAGCACCGCGAGTTTGCCGGTGTGCTCCAGCTTGCGGCTGACCAATATCCCGCCGAGCTGCGCCAACGCCTCGACGATTAAAACGCCCGGCATGATCGGCATCCCGGGAAAATGACCCTGGAAAAACACATCATTAAACGTCACGTTTTTAATGCCGATCGCTTTCTGATCCCCTTGAATCTCCAGCACCCGGTCCACCAGCAGCATCGGATAACGATGCGGCAAAATGCGCTGAATCTTTCGGATATCCAGCACCGCATCACGGGTCAGCAGCGATTCACGGGCCGTGTTTTCATGCAACTGCTCAAGCCGCCGCACCAGTTGGTGATTCAGCGCATGTCCGCTCTTGTGCGCCACAATCCGGCCATACACCGGCTGGCCCAGCAAATACAAATCGCCGATCAAATCCAGCACTTTGTGCCGCACACATTCGTCGGCAAAGCGAAATTCATTTTCGAGCGGCCCGGTCGGCGAAATCACCAGAAAATCCTTCGCCGTCAAATGCTGCCCATACCCGTGCGACCGCAGCTCTTGCACTTCCTGCTCAAACACAAACGTGCGCGCGGGAGCAAGCTGTTTAACAAAATCCCCTTTCCCCAGATCAAACGCATACACCTGCCGGCCGAGGGGTGGTGCCGCCTCAAAATCATAAATGATCTCCAACCGGTCAGTCGGCCCCGGCAGGGCAGCGATGGTAGCGTCACGATCGTTCACCTGAATCGGCTTGGTAATAATCAGCGGATGGCGATCCGCCTCCTGCTCCGCAAGTCCCGCTTCCTGAATCGCCTCGACAAATGGCCGGCTGCTGCCGTCGCCACCGGGCACTTCGCCTGCCGCGCCGCCGCTGACTTTTACGATAGCGTTATCAATCCCCATCCCGGATAGGGCGGCCATGCAATGTTCGATGGTCTCGACGAAGAGTGTGCCGTTCTTCAGGCAAGTGCGACGCGGCCGTTTCATTACGTTGCTAACCAAGGCCGGGATGTGCGCAACTTTTCCGTCCTGCTCACGGACGAACGTGATCCCCGCATCCGGCCCCGCAGGCGCAATCGTCAATGTCGCCGTCTCTCCGGAGAAAAGGCCGCGACCCTCGAATGAAACCTCCCGGGCCACTGTATTTTGATGCTCTACTGCCATGCGCGCAACATCACTCCATAACGCGCCTGATTATATCTCCAATGAGACACAACGGGAAATTGCTTCGTTAATGCCGCTTAAACCATTGAATTTCCCGCTCATGCTGCTGAGCCGCCCGGCGGGAACCAAAGGTGCCGAGATTGCGGCGATGGCCAGTGTGGGCATCGGCCTTACGGGAATAAAGCCGATATTTGCCGGATTTGAGTTTGCGAATCATAAAGCCTCCGATCACTGGGGAAAACCGCAATCGAGATGCCGCAAGCCATGCTCGGGGGGAGATTTTATGAGTCGATGAGGAATTGCACGTGCCCCTTCGGGGCGACCGCTACGCGGGGATCTCGCCGCCCAGCCGCCAGAATTATCTCAGCCGATCTTCCCCAAATGCCGGCGAAAAGCGGCCAGGGTTTCCTTGCTGACGTGATGCTCGATGCCCTCGGCGTCGGATTGGGCGACCGATTCCGGTACGCCCAGAGAGCGAAGAAAATCCAGTACCGTCAAATGCCGATGCCGCGATTCCTCGGCGAGTTTTCGGCCGGCTTCGGTGAGAAAAATCGAGCGATACGGCTGCGTCGTCACCAGTCCGGCGCGGGCCAGCCGCTGGATCGTCCGGCCCACCGTGACATGGGTGACCCCCAGCCGGCGGGCCAGGTCGATCACCCGGGCTTCTCCGGTGGCCGTGATTAACTCAGCGATCATCTCGGCATAATCCTGTGCCAATTCGTTGGCGTGCTCCTGGCGCGTCCGCCTTGGATGGCTCGCCAAAACAGAGGTTTTTTTTCGTACCGAGCCGTTACGCCGCGGGGTCGCTTTCATGGCAGAAATCAAAGCATAAACCCTGGCCCTTGACAAGCACTTGAATCAAATTATAGCATATGATACATTTTGCATCTGATGGTCAATAGTGTAGGTAACGCTCCTAGCGTCTATTTGAAATTGAAGGGTTGGCCATGGAAGAATCGAAGTTGCTTGCCGGCGAGATCAAGACGGACCCGCCCCGCCCCGTGCTGGAGTATGCGAGTACAGGCGGCAAGGCGGATCGATCCGCAGGCCATATGTCACTGGAAGGAATGCACAGCACGGTCGCGGTTCCCCATCATGGGGCCGCATTCTGGAAGCAATGGCGCGCTTATGTCGGGCCGGCTTTGCTGATCAGCATCGGCTACATGGACCCCGGTAACTGGGGCACTGACCTGCAATCCGGGGCGCAGTTCAAATATGGCCTGCTCTGGGTGGTCGGCATCGCCAGCTTGATGGCCATTTTCCTGCAAGTCATCGCTGCCCGGCTTGGGGTGGTGACGGGCAAGGACCTGGCCCAGTGCTGCCGCGATTGGTATCCCAAGTGGACGCGCTGGCCTAACTGGCTGCTGTGCGAACTGGCCATCGGGGCCTGCGATCTGGCCGAAGTGCTCGGCAGCGCCGTCGCCATCAACCTGCTGACGCACGGCCACATCCATCTCTTTTGGGCGGTTCTCATTACCGCCGGCGATGTGTTCCTGCTGCTGGCGCTGCAGCGGTTTGGCATGCGGAAGATCGAGGCGGTTGTACTGGTCCTAATCTCGACGATCGCCCTTTGCTACTTCATCGAGATTTTTGTCATCCCGCAGGTCCGACCCAGTTTTCTGGAGATGGGCAGCGCCTTCGTCCACCCCGATTTGCATTTCCGGCCGCCGGGGATGCTGGTCCTTGCCATCGAGATCATCGGGGCGACGGTGATGCCGCACAACCTGTATCTTCATTCGGCATTGGTGCAGAGCCGCAAGTTCCAGCAGGATGAAAACGTGATCCGGACCGCGATCCGTTTCAACACGATCGACACCGCCGTGGCCCTCACGCTGGCGTTCTTCGTGAACGCCGCCATTCTCGTGCTGGCGGCGATGGTGTTCTACGGCAAATCCAGCCTCATAGGAGAAGGCGGGGCTACCGTCCCGATCGACGACAGTACCGATTGGATTCGGGTTGCGTATTACACGCTTGCCCCGTTGCTGGGGGTTGTGGCGGCCAGCCCGCTGTTTGCCATCGCCTTGCTCGCCAGCGGTCAGGCCAGCACCATTACCGGCACGCTCGCCGGCCAGGTGGTGATGGAGGGGTTCATGCACTGGCGCCTGCAGCCGTGGGTGCGCCGAATCATCACCCGCTTGCTGGCGATCATTCCAGCGATTCTCATCATCGGCATCCGCGGCGACGCGAGCACCACCGATCTGATCAATCTCAGCCAAGTTGTGCTGGCACTGCAATTGCCGTTGGCGATGTTCCCGCTGCTGCATTTCACCAGCTCCCGCAAGCGCATGGGCAAGTGGAAGAGCGGCTGGTTCCTGCTGATCACTGCATGGAGCAGCGCCATTTTGATCACTGCGCTGGATATTTATGGACTGCCCGATGCGTTCAAGCAGGCTTGGCAAGTTATCAAGGGCGGTTGACCGGCGTCGTCAAATGGGGATGTTCGATCAGGTGCTTTATGTATGAAATCATTCTCGTCGCGTTGGATACCTCGCCCAGTGATCGAGCCATCGTCAAGCACGTCAAAGCGCTGGCAAGTATTATGAAAAGCAAGGTGGTGCTGCTGCATGTGGCCAATGGCTGGGCTGCAAGAATTTTCGGAGCCGATGCGGTCAGCCCGGAGATTAAAGAGGATTCGCAGTACCTTGAGACCGTGCGCAAGGATTTTGAAGATGTCGGCATATCCGCCGAACCCGTCCTGGCGTATGGTGACCCGACAACGGAAATCGTGCGATGGGTCCACGAGCGGCATTGCGATCTTGTGGCCATGAGCACGCATGGGCACCGACTTCTGGCGGACGTGCTCCTGGGCACAACCGCCAGTCGAGTGCAGCACAATATCGATGTCCCGGTGCTTTTAATCCGGGCGAGGTAACAATTTTGCATATTTCATCAGGGATATCAGTAAACGAAACAACTTATAAGATCCCTGTTATCGGCATCATCGCGGGTCTTATATGTGGCGCCGCCATGGTCGCGGCCGATCCCTCGACGGATGCCACCACGCAGCCGGTGGCGGACAAGAGCCAATACGATCTGTTTCATCCGGTACCGTCGAATCAATTGCGTGACATGGACACCGATCGGCCCACTGTCACCAACACGCCGCACACCGTCGACTCCGGGCATTTGCAGATCGAAGCCGGGTTCGTGGATTACAGCTTTTATCACCGCAACAATTTCCGATCCGATGACCTGGCCGTGGGAGAATTCAACTTCCGGCTTGGTGTGCTGAACCAATTGGAACTCTTCGCCGCGGTCAATGCGTTTGAGATCGACCGCGATCATGATTATGGCACCGGCAAATCCGCCCATAACAATGGATTCGGCGACACCCAGCTGGGCGGAAAGCTGAATCTGTGGGGCGATGAGATGGGCGAGCAAATCTGGGCCACGGCTTTTGCGATCCAGCCGCAGTTCAAATTTCCCACCGCCGGTCACGACGTGGGAAACGGAAAATTTGAATGCGCTGTCGGCTTTCCGTTTCTTGTCAATCTGCCGATGGGATTTCATTTGGATTTGCAGACCGGAATCTCCGGCGAGCGAAGCACCGCCAACACCGGCTACGTAACCGGCTGGCAGAATGCGATTTCGCTGGATCGCAATCTGGTCGGCAAACTGGATGTCTACGTGGAGTACGCCAGCGATGTCACCACTGAAAAGCATTCCCAGCCCGTGCAGACTTTGGATGTGGGTTACGTCTATCCGCTGACCGACAATATGGTGCTGGATACTGGGCTGGCCTTCGGCTTGAACAAAGCCTCGGACAATGTGGAAGTGTTGGCGGGGTTGAGCGTACGTTTTTAAGCGAGCCGTTTACGGTTGCGGGCTGCCCGATGCGTTCAAGCAGGCATGGCAAGTGGCGAGGACGCGAATCGATCTCATCTGCGACGACATTGAATTCATTCACCAAATCAAGCCGCACGCTCGATATTTTGATGCATCACGACAATATATTCCGACTTAAAGAGCGAAAGGCTTGAGGCATCGATGAAAATCAAGAATTCTATGCCTCAATCCAGTTTACCTTCATGCCGCCATTCAATATGGCAATGTGGACCACGGCAACGCGGTGGGCGGAAACTCGGCATCTCCCTCTTGCTCGCCCTTGCTTTTGTTTGCGCCTTGGTGCGCTCTGCCGCTTTTGCTGGTACTCCGTCGGCACTGACAGGAGGTGCGACCAGCGCGCCGGCTACCGCGCCCGATGATTTCGACGCCGAGCAGAGGGATTTAGAGCGGCAGAAACAGGAGATCGACGCCAAGCTGGCGGAATTGGCCGCGCGCCGGCATCGGTTGCCCAGCGCCACACAGCCGTCGGCGAACCGCACCAGCACTTCTTTGCCCGCGGCCCCCGAGGGCAAAAAGCCGGGCACGCCCGAGCAGGCCACACCGCAGGCGGAGCCGATTCAGACGGCCTCAAATCTAAACTGGTACGACGTACACGGCCAATTTACCGTGATCTCACAAAAGCACGATGCATTCTCAGACCCCTATAACGGACCGCGCAGTTTAATGAGTGATGAGCCGTTTCGAACTTCGGTGACAGGCACTTTGTTCATGGGAGCTCATCTGCCATGGAAGGGCGGCGAAGCATATTTCGATCCCGAGATCGCTGGCGGCGAAGGATTCAGCGGTGTGCAAGGCATCGCCGGCTTTCCAAACGGCGAGATCCCGCGCGTGGCCAGCCCCGACCCTGAGCCTTATGTCGCCCGTCTTTTTTACCGCCAGACGTTCGGCTTCGGTGGCGAATCGGAAAAAATTGAGGACGGCCCCAACCAACTCGCCGGTGAACAGGATATCTCCCGTCTCACCGTGACCCTGGGTAAATTCAGCGCCGTGGATTACTTCCAGCAGAGTGCATACGCCAATGATCCGCGAAGCCAGTTCGAGAATTGGGGCTTGTTCACGGACGGAGCCTGGGACTACCCCGCCGATACCCGCGGGTATACCGAAGGGGCGGTATTCGAACTCAATGGCCATAATTGGACTCTGCGTTATGGCCTCATGGCCGAACCAAAGACGGCCAATGGTGGAACGCTTGACTCGCGCATCCTCGATGCCCTCGGACATTCTTTGGAATACGAGCAGCGTTGGACGCTCGGCAAGCATCCCGGATCCGCCAAGTTGATGGGCTTTGTCAACCGCTCCGATGCCGGAAAATACCGGGAAGCCATCGACAATCCCGGACCGAACGGACCTGATGTGACGCTGTCTCGTACATTCCGAGACAAATACGGCATCGGCCTTACAATTGATCAGGAGCTGACCGACGATCTGGGAGCGTTCACGCGGATGGGTTGGAATGACGGTCATAGCGAAACATGGGCTTTCACCGAAATCGACCGCAGCGTCGCGGTCGGCCTAAGCCTCAAGGGCACCAAGTGGCATCACCCCGACGACGTGATTGGATTGGCGGGCACCATCAACTGGCTATCGAAAGACCATCGCGATTATCTGGGCGCGGGAGGACTTGGATTTATCATCGGCGATGGCCAGCTTCCCGACTACGCACCGGAAGAAATCATTGAGACGTATTACAATTTCAAGCTTGCTGAGCACGTCTTTGTAACGCCTGACTTCCAGTTCGTGGATCATCCGGCGTACAACGCCGACCGCGGCCCGGTCTTCATTGGCGGCGTTCGCGTTCATGTTGAGTTTTAGTCCAAACCAAATATGGAACAATATAGAAATGTTGGCGGGATAGAGTTCGGTTTTAATGGAGCCGTTTACGGGCGTGTGGTGGCGGATGTTGCAGGCGCCAGCTTGAACAGTTTACCGGTACCGTGCGGGACAACCTGCCGGCCGTCGGATTTGTATTCCACTTCGCCCATGTCCAGAACATACAGCGTGCCATCCGGGCCGATTTTCACATCGATCGGCCGTTCCAGACCGACAAAGCCGCGGCGATGAATCTTGCTGGCCGGGAGCATGTCGACGTTGTAGATAAAATCGTCGACTTTGCCGTTATCATCGACGCGCACCACCTTGTAACCAACCGGGCGAACCAGCGGAAAACCGCCCGTGGCGAAGGGCGCCCGATCGCCGCTGAGGGCGACAAACAAATCATTGCGAAAGCGGTTGGCCAGTGGACCGGCGGCCGGTGCGTAAGCCATCTTGGCAGCGCCCGAAAGTGCCGGGAACGTCGCTTTCAAAAGTCCTCGATTCGGTTCACGCAGATCGCTGGCTTCGTGATCGATGAGATTTCCCACCTTCGGCACGTTGTTAGGCGGAAAGGCGGCGGGCTCCTGAAATTTGGGCTTGTTGATCGGCTGCATGTCGCTGCTGTAATCGGGATTGCCGTACCACGTAGGCGGGCCGCCGAAATACACTCGCAGCAGCGCGTCCGGATCATCTTTCACCGGCCGCGAGCCTCGCAATTCCATGCCCTGGTTGGTGACGTACAAAGCGGAGTAGCGGGGCAGGAATACCAAACCGCAGGGATTGTGGATGGCCCAGGCCTCAACCTGAAAGTCACCACCGCTCAAAGCGACGGAGCAGACAGCACTGTTTGGCTTGCCGGTAGCTGCCTTGCGTATGTGGGTGATATCGCTCTTGCCGAACGGTTGGTATGGGCCGGTGTCAGCGGTTTCACCGGTGGGGCTGAAAAGGCTGGCAAACGGATTCTTGGTCAAATAGCGCAGGCCGAGTAATTCCAAATCACCGGCGCTCTGATCGCAAACTCCCCGGTGCCCCCGCAGCCAGCGCATGTTATCCAGCCCGACGATGCCGCTGTTGGTGGCCGATCCGATGCCGAAATAAAGCCGGGCGTTGCCGTCGCGATCCCGGTTGATGGCCAGGTCGGTCACACCGTAATCTCCCTGGGCCGGTAAACCAGCGACCACTGTGTGGTGGGATCCGTCGAAACCCAGCTCGGAGATCACGCCATATCCATCCTCATCGCGATGGCTCACGTATACTTTGTCGCCGTCTACGACCATGCCGCCGATCGGGCCGTACATCTCAAAGCCGATCTGGACTGGGCTGAAAGGAATGCGCTGGTTGAACGGATAAAACTGCGTCAGCGTTGCATTGGGATGAAGGATCGAAATCCGCGGCTCTTCGTCTCCGAGTCCCTCCTCGGCGATCAGAATGTCTTTGCCGTGAAACCCAATTGCCACGGGGGTGGTGAAATTCCTGGCCACCAGTTTCAGCTCAAAGCCGGCGGGATAATCGACATTGTGCCGATCGATCGCAATCTGATCCTTCAGACGCACCACCATCGGCGTGCGGGCGCAGGCTCCCAGGCAGCAGACAATCCATGCCACGGCGAGATACGCCAGTGTGCGGCTTAGCTTGTTGGACATCATGCGTGGGCTCACCTTACTCAATCCCTCAACAAGCGACAAGACCGCACCGACTCGGCAACACTCAGAGCAGTTTTGCACAAACCCCATTTTGCGCGAATTCGCTGCGTCGCCGGCTCAAAGTTTAACAGCTTTGACCAGTTCCTTAACGTGATCGACGCTGCTCTGGAACATCTTGCGCTCGGCATCATCCATTTGCACTTCGATGATCCGCTCGACGCCGCCGGTGCCGAGAATGACCGGCACGCCGACGAAATAACCGCCGATGCCGTATTCCTTTTCGCAATAGGCCGCACAGGGCATGATCCGCTTTTTGTCCTTGATGATCGATTCCGCCATGGCCACGGTAGCGGCGGCGGGGGCGTAATAAGCACTGCCGGTTTTCAGCAATCCCACGATTTCCGCGCCGCCGGTCCGGGCACGCTTGACGATTTCTTCCAATCGCGGAGCCGAGACCAGTTGCGTGATTGGAATCCCTCCGGCGAATGTATACCGAATCAGCGGCACCATATCATCCCCGTGTCCGCCGAGCAGAAGTGCCTGCACATCTTCCACGCTGCAGCCGATTTCCATCGCCAAAAAGCTGCGATACCGGGCTACGTCCAGCACGCCCGCCTGGCCGACCACTTGCCTGGCCGGGAAACCAGATGCCTTCCACGCCACATACACCATCGCATCCAGCGGATTGCTCACGACAATCATTACCGCCTTGGGAGAATGTTTGGCGACATTTTCCGCCACGCCTTTGACGATGCCGGTATTAGTGTTGATCAGATCATCCCGGCTCATCCCCGGCTTGCGCGCGATCCCCGCCGTCACGATCACCACATCGCTGTCCTTGGTCGGCTCATACGTCGTGGCCCCGGTGATTTTGCTGTCATATCCCTCAACGGGTGAAGCCTCGAATAAATCGAGCGCCTTGCCCTGCGGCATGCCGTCGACTTGCGGAATGTCCACCAGAACGATATCGCCCAGCTCCTTGGAAGCCGCCCAGTGAGCACAAGTTGCGCCGACATTGCCGGCTCCGATGATGCTGATCTTTGCACGTCGCATGAATGAATCCCTCGTTAATGGACAAACACAAAAACAACCGAGCCGCGGAATTATCAAAAAACCCGTCCCAGATGCAAACCATCTGTTGTACAACTATGCGATGAAGGAGCACACCATGAAAGCAAATGACCTGGTTTCCAAGCACTGCAAGCCCTGCAAAAAGGGCATGCCGCCCCTCGATAACGTGCAAGTGAAGAAATTGCTCAGCAATTTGCCCGCATGGAAAGCGAGCGATGGCGCTATCGCCAAAACTTACAGTTTCGAGAATTACTACCAGACGATGGCTTTTGTAAACGCCACCGCCTGGATTTCGCACAAGGAAGATCATCACCCCGACCTAAAGGTCGGCTTTAACAAGTGTGAAGTCCGCTACTCCACCCACTCCGTCGGCGGACTGTCGGAAAATGATTTCATCTGCGCAGCGAAGGTGGAGGCGCTGGTGGGAAGATAATTTGGCTCAATTGGTGCAATTGGCGGAAAGGTTAACGCATCGTTCGGCGAATGGTTGCGGCGATGGCGAGGAGGAGGGGGAAGAGGGATAGCACGGCCAGGATCACGCCTACGACGCCGAAGAAGGATCCGATGCGGCTTGGTTTGCCGCCGGTGCGGAGGCTGTCGGCGATGGTGATGCTGAAGAGTACAGCACCGCTGCCCAGGAGCCAGGCGGTGATTTTCCACAAGCGGTGTTTGGGTTCGGCGTGGGGCGGCGTGGAGTTTGCGTGGTGTTGAGCGGCCAGGTGAGATTCGCAAGCAAGTGTATGGGGAGCGGTAATCGAATCGGGATGGGGTGGAGGTGTGGACGCAGGGGAGGGCGGGCCGGCCAACATGATTTGGCAAAGATGCTCAGCGGTTTCTTCCTGGCCTCGTGGGATCGGCACGTGTTTTATGACTCGGTAACCAGAGACGAAAGCCGGCTGGCCGACGAAAAAGAGGATGATGTCGGTGGCGCGGGTGACTTTCCTGGCGGTGGGGGCGAGGCCGATGATCAATTCGAGGCGGCACAGGCCATGTGGCGTGGCGGGGGGAATGCCCCTTGCACCGAGCAAGCCATTGCCCGCCGCTCGCCAGAGCAGCGCATCGCCGCCGCAGTAGAGGGCGTCGCGGCCGATCACGGCACATGGAAATGTGGCGACGCGCGCTCGTTTGGCTTGGCCGAGCAGGCGGCATATCCAAATGATCAGCAATCCCAAAATCGCCGATCCGGCGGCGATGCAACCGGGGACCAATCGCTTTCCGGATGGCAGCGCGATCGTGATGATGCCAAACATGATGGTGAAAACCGTGAGCAAAATGACGAATGCCCAGCCGATGGCCCGCAGGCCCTTGGCTTTTTCGTCGCAATGGGCGGCCCAATCTTCCGGCGAATAAGTCCAGGAGACGAGGTAGTTTCCCTTGGATAAGTCGGCCAGCGCCTGACCTGCGCGCCAGGCCGAAAAAGAGGTAATCGCCGCCGACATGAGCATGGCGATGGCGAAGGGTAAGCAAATCAGAGCGGCCAAAAGCCAGCCGGAGCCTCCCGAAGTGGTCGAGGTGTGATGAGCCATCAGATAACAGATCAGCACAGCAATCAGAAACAGGGCGGCGATATAGAGGAATCCCCGCACCACTCGCCACACATTGTTCGGCAATGGGGTGTCGAGCAGTGCGTGGTTGGAGTCGAGCTGATCCATGAATGGGCAGTGTAACGAAATGATGCAGCACGATCTGCGCCTTTCACCGGCGTCATAATCCGTGTTCTCTTCCTCCCAATCTTTTGTTGCTGATCGCTCGTTGCGCGCTGTAAGATATCCCTGATGAGTACCCACCGACTCACCAGTCTCTTTCTTGCGCTTGTCATCGCGCCGTTCTGTCGAGCGACCGATGTCACCTTCACCATCGACCCGACGAAGTCCAACGCGCCGATTTCGCCGTGGATTTACGGGATCAATCCGAATCAGACCGCTTACGGCGTCGCTAATCCCGGGCTGAATCAGACTGCTTACCAGAACCTCAACTTGACGATGGAGCGGCTGGGTGGCGACCGCTGGACGGCGTACAACTGGACCAACAACGCCTCCAATGCCGGCACCGATTACGAATTGTCGAACGATGCATACCTGAGCAGTTCATCAACGCCGGGCGATGCGGAGAAAGGGGTGCTCAGCGATGCGGCCAGCCGAAATGCGATGGCGCTGATCACAGTGCCGATCAACGGATATCTGGCGGCCGATGAATCGGGTCCGGTGCCGGCGAATGTGAACCCCGCGAACTCAACGCATTTCGTGCCGGAGTTTGCGACGCAGAGCGAAGACCCCAGCCCGGCGGCCAACCATGTTTATGAGGATCAATTTGTCGACTGGGTGAAGGCCAACTATGCCAGCAGCCTGACCGCCAACAGCGCGCATCCGGTGGCCTTCTCCCTGGACAACGAGCCGGACCTTTGGTCGACCAGCCACCCGGAAGTGCATCCCGCCGCCACGACATACGCGGAGATCGTTTCGCGCACCACAGATTACGCCAAGGCAATCAAAGCCGCCGCACCCAATGCGATTATTGATGGACCGGTGAGCTACGGGTGGGATGGGTTCGAGACGTTGCAGGCGGCGCCCGATTCTGCCGCCGACAACGCCGCGACCGATCCGTACACGGGAAAGCCATACGGCGATTTCCTCTCGTACTATTTGGCGCAGGTGCATACCGCCAGCACCGCGGCCGGCGTGCGCCTGGTCGATACGCTGGATGTGCATTGGTATCCCGAAGCCCAGGGCAACAACGCCAGCGGCACACCAACTCGAATCACCAGTCAGGACACTTCTCCCGGCGTGGCAGCCGCGCGAATGCACGCCGCACGGTCATTGTGGGATCCGAATTATGTCGAGAACAGTTACATCACGCAGGATGAGCTTGGGGGAACCGGTATAGATTTAATCCCGCGGTTGCAGGCGGAGATCGCCGCCAATTATGCCGGCACGAAACTGTCGATCAGCGAATACAACTACGGCGGCGGCGCGGACATCTCCGGCGGTGTCGCCGAGGCGGATGTGCTGGGAGTATTCGGCAAGTATGGCATTTACTCCGCCGCCGAGTGGCCTTTGGCGGATAACGAATCGTTCATCCTCGGGGCCATGAAAATGTACCGCAATTTCGACGGCAAAGACGGATCGTTCGGCGACACCAGCATCTCCGCCACGTCCGTCGGCGAAACCGCTGACACGTCAATTTACGCCAGCACCGACTCCAACGGCTCCGGGCGGCTGGTGCTCGTCGCCATCAACGAATCGACCGGCGCCCTGGCCGCCGACATCGCCCTGCAAAATCTCACGAAAACCTATTCCACCTATCTGGTTTATCAGCTCACCAGCAGCAGCGTCATCGGCAGCGACGGAAGCGCGACTCCGACCTATCTCGGATCGTTTCCGATCGCGGACTTGGCGGATTATTCCATGCCCGGCGAGAGCGTCAGCACGATTGTGTTGACCCCGGTTCCGGAGCCTGTGGGCTTTGGATTGCTGCCGTTGGTTGGGGCGATGCTGCTCCGACGGCGGAGGCGGTGATTGTATGCCCACTACGACTTGCGCCTCTTGCGCCGGCGACTGAATAATCCCGTTACCGCCAGGCCCATCAGGCCCAGCGTCGTGGGCTCGGGGAAGTAAATGACCGAGCCGGTGTCGGTATCCACCGTGGTGTCGTTGGACTCCACCGAGCCGTATTTGAACACCAGGTCCTCCGAACCGTGGCCAGAGCCGCCGAGACTGAGGTTGTAGATATCGCCGTAATCGACGATGCCCAAGACGGCATAATCACCAGTTGCGGTGAATTGGTTGTCATACTCGCCGATGCCGGTCTTTTTCTTGGCCGTATCGGACCAGTTGGTGTAACCGTTGGCGTGCAGGTCCTGCCAGTTGGCGGTGATGATATCGCCGCTGGCGCTGGTGATTTGCAGTGATGCGATGTCGGCGTTGTTGCCTTCGAGGTAAACTTCGCCGCTGACGTCAACAAACACAAACACCGTGCCGGCGGACCCAAGTGGCTCCATGGCCGGCGAGGCGACCCCCGTATCCAAAATCGGTGTGGCCGATACGCCGGCACCCGCGCACAGTGCCAATGCGGAACCGACCGCCACGGCGAGACGCCTATTTCGAGAACGACGGGTACGTTTTGTTCCAATACCAGAAGTGTTCATAGCCACTGCCCTCTCTCCGAAGCCCACATGAAAAATGACTGCCAGTGCCTAATCCGTAGCTGGTTGCTGGTCCAACTTCTTCCGTCGGCGAGCAAGCAACGCGACCATTGTTGGCACTACCAAGCCAAGCGATGACGGTTCAGGCGGATACCCGTCAAAGTAAAGTACTGAGCCGGTGTCGGTGTCTACCGTCGTGTCATTGGACTCCACCGAGCCGTATTTGAATACATAGTCCTCGGCATTGGCGGTGGTGTTGTAGATATCGCCGTAATCAACCACGCCCAGGACCGCATAATCGCCGGTGGCCGTGAATTGGTTATCGTATTCGCCGATGCCGGTCTTTTTCTTGGCTGTGTCAGACCAGTTGGTGTAACCGTTGGCGTGCATGTCGGTCCAGTTGGCGGTAATGATGCCGCCGCTGGCGCTAGTGATTTGCAGGGAAGCGATGTCGGCGTTGTTGCCTTCGAGTTCCACATCCCCGCTGACGAAGTTGACCACCAGCTCCAGCACACCATTGGGGGGCGGCGGCGAAACCGTGTCTCCCGGCGAGGCAGTTCCCGTGTCCCAAATCGGCGTGGCCGAAGCGCCGGCTGCTAAGCCCAATGCCAACAAGGGAGTTGCAGCCATCGCAATGCACTTTTTACGACGACGATGACCGTTTTTTGTTCCATTATCAGAAGTGTTCATGCCCGCGCTCTCTTTCCGGCGGAGTTGGTACAGCAAGTGCCCGCCTTGCTTACAACAACCAAGCTAAGGTCCGGCCAGGGCAAAAGCAATTAAAATAGGCCGAAACACTGGGAATAAAGCAAATATTTCATGCCGAAACTGGCCCTCGGGGGCTCAGTGGCTTCCCCCACACCCATGCCCACCGCAGCCATGGCCACCGCACCCATGCCCACCACCGGTATGACCTCCGCATCCATGTCCACCGCCGTGATGGCCGCTGCTGAACGAGTGCGAGTGGTGCGTCGTTGAATCGCTGAATGCCACCGGCATGTCTGATCCGCATCCGATGCCGCCGCTGCTGCCGCGGGACTTGCGAAGCCGTTCTCGAAAAGCGCCTAAATATAATTGCCGTGTCTCAGCCAACGCCTTGCTATGTGCCGGTGATCCTTCCGGTAGATGCGGATTATGGTGGATGAAGCTGCCGAGGATTTCAGCGCAATCGCGCGCGTAACGCTCGGTGTGCAAAATGTGTTCGTGCCAAAAATCATCGACATCGCGCGACCAGGGCACGACCGTCTTTCCCTGGCTCAGCACAACCAAAAATAGAAACTGGCGATACTCCTTCTCCGTTCGCAACGCACTGTGGCCAAGCCGCCACCACCATCCTTTTTTGAACGCAAACTTTTCTCGCACGGCGTCCAGATCCAGCTTGGCGATTTTGTCCCATCTCGCGTCCATAGAGCCCGTCCTTTCCGAAGTAAAAGACCCGGTTCAGGCACACGCTCACACGAAATAATTTTTGAAACGCCCTAGCTGACATTTAATGCTATGCCCACTTCAATCGCCGAGTCATCAGCGACGATTTGTCACGCATATTTGGAGGGAATGACTCAAGTCTGCAACGCCGGAAATCGTTATGTCGACAACTGCACTACGCCAAAAAGGCCGGTTCAAATGTGCGCCGTTCACGCCCCAGCCAATTCCTTTAACTGAACCTTAAAAGCCGTTGTCGCGTTGATTGTCGTGAACTGCGGATCAGTGGTTCAATTCTTCTTGTTGTTAGCGGTGCTAAGAAATGTCCTTTGGGAACACGCCGAAATCGATTCAGTTGCGATGGGTTTGAGTCGATGGACCGAAGTTCGGAGCGACTCTTTAGACGCTGCGACGAGGAATTCACCCTGTTAGAAGGTGCAATCCGAATCGCCGATGCCCGCTGAGCTTGGTTGTGGGGCGGTTTTGCTCTGCCTAGTGAGTGATGTGAGGAAATGAAGATGAATATTGATATTCAGCGGCCCGCATCCGCCAGCGCGCTTGGCAGGGCGCTGCTGAAAAGGCGTGACAGGCGGCGGGTCATCGCCGGATTTCCTTTGGCGGCGGCGGTGATTGCCTGCGCGGTGTTCCAGGTCTACACGAGAAACACGGCGACAAACTATGCAATCGCCCGGGCGGGGCAGATTCGGGATATGGCCGCCGCGCTGGATAGACTGGCCGTTACACACGATGCCGATGTCGCCGATGGGCAGATGCAACACCTGCGTACACTGGTGACGGACGATTTAGCGCAGCAAGAAGCTCTTGAAGGCAGCATCCGGTTGCAGTCGGCGGCGTTCATGGGGCTTTCGTTGCTGGTTTTTGGAACGCTGTGCATGTACTACGCCGTGGTTTACCACCAAATCAGAACGGGCGTGGAGTCGGGCGTGGCGATGAATGATGCCCGCCTCAAAGCGGCGCTTCAGAACTCCCTTGTTTCGCGCGCCGGCTTTGACATTCGTAGCGCCCTGATGGCGATCCTTGGCTATTGCGACCTGCCTTGTGAAGAAGGGGCGCAGGTGGAAGATCGCGTTGATTCGATTCGGCGACAGACCCGTGACATCGTCGCCGCGGTTGACGGGTTTTTGGAAACGCCTGAGACGTCCAATGCCCAGGGGCAACCTTTGAAACCGGCCGCAGTGCTCGCCGAACCGCGTTTTTCGGCGCGCGTTCTTTTGGCCGAAGACGATCCTCATCTGCAACGGGTGATCAAGTTTTATCTGGAGTCATCGGGAGCGCAAGTGATGATCGTGGCGGATGGACAAGTGGCCTACGAACAGGCGATGGCCTCGTTGGGTGAAGAGAAGCCGTTTGATCTGATTCTGATGGACGTGCAGATGCCCAAGCTCGGCGGCTGTGAAGCGACGATCCAGCTTCGCCAGGCGGGGTATGCGCATCCGATCGTGGCGCTGACCGCCGATGCCACGGATCAGGAGCAGCGGCGTTGCATGGCGGCGGGGTGCAACGGGTTTCTGGCCAAGCCGGCGAGTCGGGAAGAATTTTTGCGAATGGTGCGGCGTTTTGCGCCACCGGAATTGGCCGCACGTGCCGCGGCCGGCGACGTGCCCGAGTCCGTTTTTGACGAAATCCTCGCGGCTCAGCGCGAAACCTTCCGGCGGGAAATTCCCTCACGCATTGCCGAGATTGAAAACGCGGTATTCGCGCAGGATTTCCTGCGCATTACTGATCTGACGCATCGATTGAAAGGAACGGCTGGCTGCTTTGGGTTTTCGGGGCTGGCCGATTGCGCCAATGCTTTGCAAGCTGCGGTTGCACGCCCCGAAACGGATGAAGTGATTCTACAATGCTTGCGAAAGCTCGATGAGCAGGCGGAAAAGCATGTCCTTTCGCAGGCGGCGTAGGGTTGCCTTGGGTTCCACACGGATTCGATTCACCACGCCAGTTCCCCCGCGCTGCTTGGCTTGGCGCAGTTGTGGCCTTTTTCTAACCACTGCTTGGCGAGTTTGCGGATAGATTCCAGATCAGGGCCGGCGCCTTGGATCGCATAATAAACATGCTGCTCCGACCAGCGATTGAGCGCCATGTCTTTGGTGCGCACAAAATAATCGACCGGCCCATTCACCAGCGGCGGCGTGACGATGTAATGCGACATCGGGCCGATGTGATACGGATACGGTGAGTTGGGTTCTCGCGTATGGCCCTGTGAGTTGATCCAGCCGACGGGCCAATGGTCCCACTCGGTGGCGCCCCAGCCATCGCCGCCGGTGTCGTTGAAACTATGGTCCACAATCTGGCTCTTGTCTTTGGGAAAACCGCTGGCGTCGCCGAAGATGATGAACGGCATGTTGCCGGTGCATGGCATGACCATGGCAAATCCCAGCGGCGAGGTGGCGATGCTCCGCAGCAGGGCGTTGTCACCATTGCGGCGTGGATGTCCGCAGCCGGGGTCTTGTCTGCCGGGGCCGGGAGCGCTGAAGAACAAATCGTATTCATGGTCCGATGCCGCATCGAGAACCGCCGCGACATGGTAATCGCCATGCTGCGGATCCTGGCGCATCAGCTTTTCCCATGACACACCGGCCGGAATGGCGGCGAAGAAATCGATCGGCTGCCAACTATATCCTTGCGGCTTGTCGGGCATCATCGACTGATACGACAAACGCCGCCACACCAGCCTATTCGGATAGGCGATGTAATCTTCCGTGCCGCGCAGCGCCGGCTTGGAATCATCGTCGGCATTCACGGCGAAGTAAGTCCAGCGCACCCAAATCCGCTGCGGGCCGGATTCAATGATGTCCACGAAGCTGTTACGGGTTTTGCGGCCCGGCGTGTTAAACAGCTCGGCAAAGCCGTCGTTGCCCTCGAAGAATTGATTGCAAAGACTCAGGCCGCTGGGCATCTGCATGAAAGGGCAATAGCTCGCCTCATGGCTGAAGACAAACTTTTGCGCCTTGTCGCCCCAATCGACGATGACCGCGTCCTGCGGATTCAAATCAGCGTGCGGCGGGCTGGGTTTATAATCGCCGTTGTAGCCGGGGTAACGGTAATCCTTAACTTCGATGGCTCGGACGCCGTCGATATGGGTCTTGGCTAATTCGGCCATGGTGATCGGCGCTGGTTTTTCGAAGATCGGGTCGGGTCCGGATTGGGCCGGTGCGCTTGGTGTGAACAATAGAAAAATTGCGGCGCAGTAGATGAGGATTCCGCGCCGCAGGTAATCGAAGGATGTTTTCATGGTGTGAATACTCTAACCGATAGCCTTGCTCGACGACGTGCCGATTGGCGTCCCGCACTCCGGGCAAACCCCGCTCTCATTCGCCGTCAGGTTGTACTGGCATTTAGCGCACCTTGGCGTCGGGTCAACCTCGCGTCCAAACACCGCTGCGTAGGCCAGGTAAAGCCCGCCGAATACCAGGAACCCCAGCCCCCAATACTTTGCGGCTACGGGGAATTCGCCCGCCCCCAGAATGCCCAGGAACATCAACGAAAAGCTCAGACAAATCAGCCATAGCCCGGCCTCTCGCCGAAGCCTGGGTGACTTCAAATACCCTGAAACGCACAATAGATACAGCACGGGGCAAGCGAAGATGAGGATTCTCTCCAATCCGCTCGAGAATGACATCAAGGCATTCGTAAAGCGCGCTAGGGCAAGATGGGGTGGGAATTGGGTGTCCGGCACGGCCATGAAGGTCCCGTTACCTGCTTTTGTGATGCGCACCCTCCCTCCGGTGGCTGGATCCTGCCAGACCCCATCCTTACCAAGCGGCCTTCCGCCATTGAGATCATTGCAGAATTGTTCGATCGTCGGTTTATTCGGATCACCGAAACGGTGTGTAACCTGATATTGAATTACGGTCGATTGGGCCGCCAAGCTGTGGACCATTTGATGGTTTGCAGCCCTTACCGCCGCTGTGTGTGCAATTTGCTGGACCCGGTTGTATCGATCAAAGCGTATTTGCAGCCAGGCGATTGCGCCCAACCCGACGGCGAAGCATGACCAGATGAACCAGCTCCAGCGAATTGAGCGATCGGATCGGTCGTGGGGCATGTCGGCATTATAGCGATGTGGGACAAGCGTATTGGTTCAATAGTTAGCTAAGGAGAAGACCCCTCACCCTGCCCTCTCTCCGGGTACGGGGCGAGGGTAAGAAGGTTAAAGATGGCATCAGCGCACAGGCGTAGTTGCCGGTCCCGCTCCGCCGAGGAAGAGACGGCGCAGGATGGCTCCGCGGCCGGTGGGCGGCATTTCGCCGGGTGATAATGTCCAATTGTCGACGGTCAACTGTAGAAAGCAGATACACATTTCGTTGGTGGTTTGCTCGCCGTAGGTGACGCGCTGCGGAGGATTGCTGGGGTTGTCGGGGTTAGATGTTGAGTTGTTGTAGATCGCCTGCATCTTGACGACGGTGCCGCGCGGGAGATGGACCGGCTCGGCGAAGCGATATTGATCCTGCCAGCGGAAGTCCCAATCCTTGATGGAAATCAGCGGAACGGTTGAACCGTCGGGTGGATACGCCGTCACCTTCATTTGTTTGCCGATCAGGTGCATGTGCGGCGTCAGGCCGAGCAGTGTCACATCCGTCGGGACTTTCACCGTGACATCGCGCTGGTAATTTGCATCGCCAGCGGGGATGTCGATTTGCCTGGTGATGACCGGGAAGCTGATGGAGATTTTGCGGATCGGTTTCTTGGCGAAGTATAGAGCGAGCTTGCTTTGATCCTGATGTTCCTTGCCGTCGGGGTGATAGTGAATTTGCAGGACGAGGTCGGAACCTTTGCGAAGCGGCCTGCCGACGCCATCGGGGAGGAAATAGGGCATGGCGCCGGGAGCGTAGCCACCGAGTCCGCCGGAGGCAGGGAAACCGACGCCGCCGAAACTGCGGTAGCCGGGTTGGCCGTCGTTGCTTTTTGCGGCGAGTTCCCGACCGCGGCCGGTGTCATCCAAAAAGAACAGGGCGTGATGCAGCACGGTCGTCGCGCGGGCTTTGAACTCGAATCCAACGACGTAGCGATCCTCCGGAATATCAATGTGGATTGGGAAAACGCGGTAGACATCTCGGCCGGCGGCGGGGACGGTGAAAGCCTGCGGCATTTGGAGCACGATATCCGGCTCGCCGAGTGTCCAACCGCCATCGCTGAATGTTGGGGATGGCGGCAAATCGGCGGCATCACCCTGCGGTGCGCCAGCCTGGGCCCATTGGGTAATCAGTGAAACTTCCCGATCGGTCAATCGCCGCTCGTCGAGAAAATGACCATACCCCGGCTCCGCTTTCCAGGGCGGCATGAGCTGCTCATCCGTGACACGGGCCATCTGCTTGGCATGGTGAGCCGCCTGGTCGTAGGTCATCAGCGAAAACGGAGCGACCTGCCCATCCCGATGGCACTGCACGCAATTGCTATTGAGAATCGGCGCGATATCCCGGGTATAGGAGATCGCCGTGGATTTGGATTTGTCATTCCATGCTTCGAAATAGCAACCGACGACTTGGGTTTGGGCGACGACCAGTTTTTTGTCCGCAGCGACGGCTTGCAGGGCATCGACCAGATCATGATGTTCCGCGACCGGTTTTTGTTTGCGTAGATCGATGAACGTGTCGTCAATTCGGCCACGATATTCCAATTCACCGTGCCGATTCAGCACGATCGCCTCCGGCGTCAACTTCGGCGAAAACTGCTGCGACAATTCGCCGGATGCGTCGAAGAGAATCGGAAAATCAAATTTATAATCCTTGGCATACTGCACCGCCGCCGCGCGGGTGACCGATGGATCGGAGATGACGGCGAAAAGGCGGACTTGATTATTACCGGTGTGATTCAACTCCGACGAAATGCGATTGAGTTCCGGGACGTACCGGCCGGAAATCGGGCACTGCGTCGAAATGAAGACCAAACCCGTCGCGGCCACATTGGGCGCATCGGATAAAGAAAAAACTCGGCCTTGCAGATCGGTCGCCCGCAGCACGGCTGGTTGTGTCGTCGGCAGGGCGCGCACCAGAGATGCCCAAATCCCCACGAAGCAAACAATCACGACGATTTTGTGTAATTGAGCCATTCAAGATTCCTGCAACTAGGTGGCCAATTCTTAGCGCACAATTATTGAAACTCCTAGACCGCGTATGCCTATAATGGCCGGTCTTAAATTCAAAGGAGCTACATTATGCATACCACTTATGAACTCGGAAAGAAACTTGTCGATCTCTGCAACGCCGGCAAAGCGATGGAAGCCATCACTTCGCTGTACGCTCCCAACATTGTCAGCATCGAGGTCCATGACATGGGCCCGCTGAAGGCGCGCACCGAAGGTTTCGAGGCGGTTAAAAAGAAGGCCGAATGGTGGGAAGCGAATCACGAAGTGCACAGCGGCATAGCCGAAGGGCCTTGGCCGCACGGCGACCGATTCATTGTCCGTTTTCAATATGACGTGACTGCCAAGACCGGACCGATGGCTGGCAAACGCATGAAGCTCGACGAAGCCGGCATCTACACCGTCAAAAACGGGAAAGTCGTCCAGGAAGAATTTTTCTACCACATGGGATGAGTGATTGCTCTGGCGTCACGAGTGGAGCAATTCCCACAGCCCCACGGCGACGGCCGATTGCACGACGACGAACAGCGCGATGCCACCGATCCATAGCGGCCGCCGGGAATTGAGGGTGAGGGCTTGGCGTCCAACGCGGCCGAGTTCGTGTTCGACCGAGGCAATCACCAGGTTAGCTTCAAACCGGCCGATGCCGCGCTGGCCGGCTTCCTTGAGCAGGGCCATCCGCTGTGTGTACCGCAATACCGTTGGAGATCGCTGCAATGTCATTTTGACCAGCGTGCGGAAATCCTGATCCGGCATCGCCAGCGATTCCTCCTCGCTTGGTACATAATCCGGATCAACGAGCGTGTAGCGCGGCCCTTCATCTTCATCCCAGATCGCCAATTTGGTTGTTTCGTTTTCGTCGCCGGCTCCAACGCTCAGGCCTTGGCCGAGTTTGCTGAGCAGGGCCATGCCGCTGCGTCCCAAACTCGACGTGCGTGTCCAATTCGATGAAATCGGCGTGGAATGGCGCGGGGGCGGCTTAGGATGCACGACCGTGGTGGCGTCCGGAACGATCGACAATCGGGAAAGCTGCTGAAACATCTGCACGGGATCGGCGCCGAATTTAGCGCGCAGATGCCTTGCCTGGCGGCACAAATCCTCGGCCGATTCAGCGGGTTGGATAGCATCGGATTTAGTCCGATTGCGGGCCCACTTAGCCGTCGCACGCCGCACCATGCCGGGTTTTAATCCGGGCGATAGGTTGCTGCGTACCGTGACCAAGCGCTGGTGGTCGCTGCGAAAAGTCCGCTCGAAGTCCATATCGATTGCAAAGCCTGTCATGCGTCAACTCTAGACCAGATTTGGCGGCTGGCAAAAAAAAGTCGTATCGTCAAACCATTATGTTTGCCAATGACCAGGCCAATAACCGCAATACTTCCGATTTTGACGATTCTGCGGCCTAGGATACGTTAGCGAAGAAGTTGCCAGTTGTTAGTTGCCAGATAGAACGTGGCGTCGCGTCTGCTTGCAGCCTGTGTCTTTTGCTGGCAACTAACAACTGACAACTAACAACTGTTTGTCATGAAATGGTTCCGAAGGATCATCTTATTATTGGCCACGCTGCTCCTGGCAGCGGTGATTCTGCTGGCCGCGAGCTTTTATCTGATTCACCGCACGCCCACCTGGTACAAGCCGCTGGGGATCGACAGCCAGGAGATGGAGGCCGCCGCCAACCGAGCGTTCGACAAAGTGGTCGCCATCCACAACATGGCCGACCAAGCCGCCGCCCAGGATTCCGCCCGGGAACATGGGGCCGCCAGTCGGCCTGCCGTCGATCCGATCACCGTCGAATTCACGCAGGAAGAGCTCACCGCTTTCATCGTTCGCTGGAGCAATCTTCACAGCGAGCAGGTGGATCGCTATCTCACCGGAGCGCAGTTTATTCTGCACGATGGGCAGATAATCTTCGCCTGCAAATTGGCGGAGCTGGATCAAATCGGAGCGCTGAAATTATCGCCCAGCCTGGATGATGAGGGATTGTTGCATCTGGACATCGACTCGATTTCCATCGGTTCTTTGCCTGTGGCCCGAACGCTGGTGCAGGGCCGATTGCAAAGAGTGCAGCAGATGATGGAACAATGGTTGCCGCAGTGGCAGTCCGAAGCCCGCATCCAACCGGGGGGCGCGAACAGCGATGCGGTGAAGGCGGCGATGACGGAGTTGTTTTTGAATTCCCTGAACGATAAACCGTCGCCGGCCGTGTTTTTCATGCCGATCGGCGAGCACAAAAACGTTCCCGTGAAAGTCAGCGGCTTAACGGTGCGCGAAGGGGCGATTGCCTTGACTGTGCGCCCGCTACCTGCGGAGGAACGCAAGGCCGCGCTGGAAAATATTCGCAAACCGTATGCGACAGCGAAAAAATCCGCCGATGCGGCCAGCGCGGAGTGATATGGGGGCGGGGCAGTTATCGCGCTCCCCAGCGTTTGGCGCGGCAAACTACGACGCAGCTTCGTCAGGGCGCGATCCGAGAATCGCTTCGATCTGGGCCCTCAGCTCCAGAATATCTTTAACCGCGACCTGCCACACTTCGCTCCAGTCTATGCCGAAGTAGACATGTGCAATGATGTTTCGCATTCGCGTGATCGATTTCCATGGCACCTGGGGATTTTGGTCTTTCAATTGCTCGGAGAGTTTCGAGGCGGCTTCTCCGATGATCTGCACGTGTAGCAGGATATGACTACGGATCGTTTCGGAGCGGTCGAATTCGTCACGTGTGGCGGGGACGTGGCGCTGAATGGCCGCGATGGCGTCGAGAATGTCCCGCAGACGAAGGGAGTCGCTTCTCATAGCGGAACCGCTTCGCCGAGGACGCGCGCTCGAAACCGTTCTCGCATCCCGCCCTCGCTGACGACGTCGACTTGAACCCCAAGCAAATCCTCCAGGTCAGCAATTAATCCGCCATGATCGAAAAGCGATCGGCCTTGCTCAAAACGGACCAGGATGTCAACGTCTGAGTCTCGGGTGTTATCTCCGCGCGCGATCGAGCCAAATAAACGGACGTCGTGCGCGCCGTGCCGCTGAGCGATTTGCAGAATCGCATCCCTCTTTTGCCGTAGCATTTCTCGGGTGATCATTGCCGGTGCATTATGGCCCCGGCGGCAAGTGGCGGTCAAATGTGGGCGATTGGTCGCCAGCCGCCCGCGGGAAACGGCCATTCCCGAAAAGCCTTGGCTCTTCGCCGGCGTCGGCGGGCGAGGAGCGTGCCGGCGGCCAGGGCGATCAGCGAGAGGCTGGCAGGCTCAGGGGTTGGTGTCAACATTGCCACGGCGTCGTCGCCAGCAGCATTGGCGTCAATGGAGGTGAAGGCGTAGCCGCTGGGGGGCAGCAGGTGCGGGGAGTCAGGTACGGTGAAGTGGTATTGCCCAGGCCGAGCTCGCCGTCAGCGTTGTAGCCCCAGTCCCAGATGCTTCCATCGGACGACAGAGCGTAGCTCGAATTATACTCGGCGGCGACGGCGATGATGTTCTTCAGGTCGGTCGGGTCGATCTGCTCAGGGGTGAGGTGATCTGTCTTCGTGCCGTCGCCGAGGTTGCCGTCATTGTTAAAGCCCCAGGCCCAGACCTGGCCGTTCTGCACGGCCAGGCCGTTGAATTTACCGGCGGCGATGGCGGTGACGCCGCTGGACAGGCCGCTTACCGCGATGGGCGTATTGCTGCTGTTCATCGTGCCGTTGCCGAGTTGGCCATTGCCATTGTAGCCCCAGGCCAGGGCGGCGCCGTTCTGCACGGCCAGGCCGTTGAATTTACCGGCGGCGATGGCGGTGACGCCGCTGGATAGGCCGCTCACCGCGACGGGCGTGCTGCTGTTGGTCGTCGTGCCGTTGCCGAGTTGGCCAACGTCGTTGTACCCCCAGGCCCAGACGCCGCCGTTCCGCACGGCCAGGCTGTGATTGTCACCGGCCGCGACCGAGGTGACGCCGCTGGACAGGCCGATTACCGCGACGGGCGAGCTACGCAGCGTCGTCGTGCCGTCCCCGAGTTGGCCGTCGCCATTGTAGCCCCAGGCATAGACGCCACCATTCTGCACGGCCAGGCTGTGAAGGGCACCGGCGGCGATGGCCGTGACGCCGCTGGACAGACTGCTCACCGCGATGGGGCTGCTGCTGTTGGTCGTTGTACCGTTGCCAAGTTCGCCAGAGCCCCAGTCATAAACGACGTCTGCCCTGGCATAGGGGACGGCGAGCATCGTTGCTGCCGTGAACCAAATGGTCATCAACACACCGCCCCGCTGCAGGCCCGCAGCCATACGCTTCCGATTGGGCACTCGGGCGCCGATGATGATCTTTGTCGTACTGCCCATGTTCCGGTTCTCTTGGTTCACGCCAATGATTTCTGAACAGTCCATCCAAGCGAACAGCCCAGACCCGGGGTCTGTTGGTTGGCGAGGGGGAATTTGCGAACTGTAAGGCCGCATTATCCGCAGTCGGGGCGCAAATTCAAGGAATTTCTTGTCGGATCACTCCCGATCGGAGAACACGGTTGCCCGCGCCAATTAACAAATGATCCCCAAGTCCGGTACAAATCGCAGCCCCTGGCGCGGTGGCGTGGCCGGGCGTGCAGACTTTCCCCGTTTCTTGAAGATTTATGAAAAAACCAAAAACTCCCTTGGCCATCTCCCTGATGTTTCGCGCGGCATTGCCGGTCATGGTGATCCTGCTTGTGGCGATGGTGAGCCGGGCCATGGGCAGCGACGCCACCAAGCCGACGACATCGACCAAGCCCGCCGCTCCCGCGCCGCCTCCGAAGGATGCGTGGAAGTTGCTGCCGGGTTGGCAAGTGGAGGTGCTGGCTGAAAAACCGACGATTCATTATCCGTCGGTGGTGTGCTGCGCGCCCGATGGCCGGATTTTCATGGCCGAAGATCCGATGGATATGAAGGGTTCGAGCCAGGACCCCGCCGACCGCATCCTGGTTTACCATCCCGAGACCGGCAAGTTCACCGTCTTTGCCGACAAGCTCTACGCTGTCTTTGGTTTGCAATACATCGACGGCAAGCTGTATGTGCATCACACGCCAAAATTCAGCGTCTTCACCGATCACAACAGCGTGGGCGTGGATCGGGTCGATTTGATTTCGTCGGATAATCCGTGTCCGAATCTCGCCGGGGCGGGTTTCAATGATCACATTCCGTCCGGCTGCCGGCTGGCGATGGATGGATATCTGTACATCACGACCGGCGATAAGGGGATTTACGGCGCGGTCAGCAACGTCGATCACAGCACGGCGGAAATCCATGGCGGGGGCATCATCCGCATTCGCCCCGATGGCACCGGCCTGGAAGTTTATTGCACCGGCACGCGCAATCATCTGGATGTTGCCATCGACGATCAGGATTCGATGTTCACGTATGACAACACCGATGACGGCCTGGGCTGGTGGACCCGCTTCACGAATATGGTGGATGGAGGATATTACGGCTATCCGTTTGATTACCGTCCGCCGGAAAGTGAACCACAGGCATTGGCTGCTTGGAACGCGGAGCCGGGCCAAGCCGATCATGCGCATCAGGAATGGGAGAAGGCGAACAAGGACAAACCCGCAAATACCAAGACTCCGCCGCCGCCGGGTCCGTATTCCAAGCCGTTTAAGCCGTGGACGCTGTGGCGAATGGAAGAAACCGGCGGCGGGGCGGCGACCGGCATCACGGCTTATAACGAAGGCACGCTCCCCGATGAATTTCACGGCAACGTTTTCGCCTGCGAATGGGGAAAGGGACAAATGGAGCGCTTTGTCGTCGCGCGCAGCGGCGGCACATACAAAGTGATAAAGCGAGATGTGTTGCTCGGCGGCGGTCCTGAACCGTTGCGGCCCGTCGGCGTTGATGTGCTGCAAGATGGCAGCGGGATTGTCGTCACGGATTGGAACTATGCCGGCTGGCGAAATCCCAACGTCGATTCCGGCCGACTTTTGAAAGTCACCTTTACCGGTCCGTTGCATGCCACGACCAAACCGTCGTGGTACGTGCCCGCCGCCGAAGGGCAGCCGTTTGAGGCGAGCGTCTCGGAATTGATCGCTGCCTTGTCGCATCCGTCGGAAAGCGTGCGGCTGGTGGCCCAGCGAAGATTGGTGGATCGGGGAGAAAGCGCGATCGGTCCGCTGGAAGCGTTGCTGCGCGATCCGTCCGCCCTGCCGTACGCCAAGTGGCACGCCATCTGGACGCTCGATGCCCTCATCGCAGGCGCTCACGATCGGTTTCCGAATCTGGAACCGGTGATCATCGGCTTGCTCCAGGACACGCAGCAGGATGTGACCGTGCGAATCCAGGCGGCGCGGCAGGTGGGAACACGGCGGGTCAAGGAAGCGGTGCCGGCATTGATCGCGGCACTGAACGAGGACAACGAATCGCTGCGTTTTGCATCCGCCACGGCCCTCGGCCGCATCGGCGATGTCAGCGCGGTGCAGCCGTTGATCGATCATTTGAGTGAACCGGATTTGTTCACGCACTTTGCCATTTTCACCGCGCTCAATCGCATCGGCCGCACGGATCAGCAAGCGTGGAAGCTGATCGTCACCGCATTGGCCCGCGATCAATCCGGCGTTCGCCCCGGCGTTTGCCTGGCGATGCATGATACCTACGAACCGGCGCTGCTCGACAAATTAGCATCATTCATCAATGGCTCGGCGGCTCCCGAAGCCCGTGTGGCGGCGGTTCAGGCGATCGCGCCGCTGCAATTGAAACGTCAACCCTGGACACCGACGACGCAGGATTTGAAATGGTGGCGAACCATGCCCGCCCGCAACGCTGCTCCGCCGCGGGATACGCCTTGGAGTGGAACCGCAACGGTCATGGCCGCCTTGCAGCAGGCGCTGGGCGATCAGGACATGCAGGTTCGCCATGCGGTGATCGCTGCCTTGAGCATCGCGCCGAATGCCGCTCTGTCGGATCGCTTGGCCAAGTTGTTCGATAGCGATGACGATGTGCCGACCTGCAAGGAAATTCTGGCGGCCCTCGCCTCGGCCAAAGCGCCGGTGACTTTGCGGATTGTTCGTGAGGTATTGCAAAAAGGTGGCAAGGATAATCCTCTGTTGAATGAGGCTCTGGAGTCAGCGGACCAAATAGGCGGTGCGGCCATGGCGGCGATGGTTGCGGAGTTTGTCTCGCACCATGATTATCCCGCACCAGCGATCACGGCGGCGCTGGAAGCGCTGGTGAAACTGCCCGAGCCCGAGTCCATCACCATCGTGGCTGCGCGGTTGAACGATCCGGATAACAATGTGGTCGCCGCTGCGGGCAAGGCACTGGGGGTGATCGACAATGAGCGGACGATCGATGCCGTCGTGCCGTATCTGACGAATCATCGCACGGAGGTGAAGCGGGCTACCATCGAGGCCCTGGGTGCGATTCCTCGGCCCCAGTGCGTCTCTCCGCTGCTGGCTGTCTGGCGGGATCCGTCGGTACAGAAGGAAGCGATTTTGGCCTTGGCGGCGCATCCGGATGTGCGGGCGATGGATGCCTATTGGGAAGGACTGGGAATGACCGAGGGCAATGTCCGGGCCAGATCTCGTCAAGCGGTCAGTCACATTCATGAAGCGGCGTTGCCGCTCATCGACAAGCGGCTGCAAAATGTCGCCAATCCCCCGGCTGCCCGGGCCGTCGCCGAGTTGCAACAGGAATACGAGCGATTCATTCCCGCACCCGATCGCGCTGCCCACAAGCTGTATCAATTTGACACCAAAGCTTTGTCGCCGGAGGCATTTGCCAATTTCGCCCACAGCCACAGTGGCGAGGCGGCGCACGGCAACCAGATTTTCCATGACGCCAATGGCATCGGCTGCATTAAATGTCACAAAATCGCCAACCAGGGCGGCGAAGTCGGCCCATCGCTTGATGCCATCGGCGGAAAATATCCGCGCGAGTTCATCATCGAATCGATTCTGTATCCCTCTAAGCAAATCGCGGATGGTTATGCGCAGACCATCATCAAACGCAAAAGCACCGGGATGGTGGATTACGTGATCATCCGCTCGGAGACCGACACGGAATTGACGGCCACCGATTCCAGCGGGCAAAAGGTGGTCATCAAAAAGGCCGACATCGCCACGCGCCGGCTGAGTCCCATTTCGATGATGCCCGAGGGATTGCAGACCGCCATGAAGCCGGAGGATTTCGCGGATTTGGTGGCGTATCTGGAAAGTCTTAAGAAGTGAAGCGAATTGTCCATTTACTGGTTGTTTCGGGAGCGGGTGATTGCTAGGATCGTAAACCGTACGGATGTTCTACGGTGTTCGAGTTTGAGGGTTATATTTGGTTAGACCGATAAGCAACCCTCGGGGATGACTGCCCGGCTGACGCAAGCCCGCAGCGCTCGTCCGGTATGGCCGCAAGGCTTTACCGGATGGCCAAGACGGGATCCGGATGACGGGAACAAACGGGAGAACCCTCCTGCTTCAGCTCATCACCCACCTGTTCAACAGGGTCTGGCTCAAACGACTCTCACACGGCACAGGTGGATCGTTCCGTATGCGATGCTCGCAAATCCCTTAAACCGGGAATTGCGGGCTTTTTTTGCGATTGTTTTTCGGTCATCCACCGTCATTTCTTTCTCAACCGCTGACCGTGCTACAATGATCTTCGTATGGCAGCTAAGAAATCGGTTCCGCATCTGCAATTGGCGTCGACCGCGCCGCATTTGGAAGATGCTACGCTGTTGCTGGCCCTGACCGGCTGGATGGACGGCGGCTCGGTTTCGACGGGCACGGTTCGGCAATTCATGGGCAACCGCGAGGTGGATGAGATCGCCCGCATCGATGCCGATCCGTTCTGCATTTACAACTTTCCTGGCTCAATGGATGTGGCTGCGGTGTTTCGGCCTCACGTGCGCTATGAAGACGGCCGTGTGCTGGAAATCAACATGCCGCAGAATGCCTTTTTCTGCGCGCCCGAGGCCAAGCTAGTTTTCTTTCTTGGGCAGGAACCGAATCTCAAATGGCAGGCGTTTGCCGACTGCATTTTTGCGGTATGCCGTGAGGTAGGCATCAGCCGGATCATTTTCATCGGCAGCTTCGGCGGCAGCGTGCCGCACACCCGTGAGCCGCGGCTTTATGGATCGGTGTCACACGAGCATTTGAAGCAGGTGCTACGCGACAACAGCGTCACCGCCAGCGATTACGAGGGGCCGTCCAGTTTCGCCACGCTGCTGCTGGCCCAGGCGCCGCCTCATGATTTGGAAATGCTCAGTTTCGCCGCGGAGATTCCCGGTTATTTGGAAGGGGAGAATCCGGTGAGCATCGAAGCGGTGACCCGACGAATGGCGCGCATTTTGAGTCTGCCGGTAAATCTTGAAAAGCTGCGCCGAACCAGCGATGAATGGGAATCGAAAGTCACCAGCGAAGTGGAAAAGGACGAAAAATTGGCCGTGACGATTCGGGAACTCGAAGAACAATACGACAATCAGCTCATCGATAAACCGGAGGATTAAAACAGCGGTTTATTCCCTTTGATAATCCTGCGGTGTCAAGTCACGGGCTTTGGCGGCAGCAAGTTTGACGATTGGATCGGAATCGGAATCGGCCAGTTTCCGCAGCAGCATCATGGCGTGTCGCTGATCGGCGGCGCGGCCGTTGTCGCCGAGGTTGAATCTCATGCGGCCGAGTTGGAAACACGCCTCGACACGCCACATCCGTTCGTGGGATTTTTCCGCCAGGGCGAAGACATCGCCGGCGTGCTCGGCGGATAGATCGCCATCGATGTTTTTGGTGATGGTCCGCAGTTGGTCCATCCGTCCACCTTTGGAAATGAATTGTTTTCGCGCTTGCTCGAACTGGCCGATATGGGCGGCGAGGGCGGGGTTGCCTTGTTTCTCGGCGATTTTGAGCAGGACAGTATCCGCATCGGCCATCAGGGCCAGCCCCGCCTCAAATTCCTCGTAAACAATGCGTTCATCGAACAGTTTGGCCCCCAGGGCGAACACGGCGTGGGCTTCTTGAGTGGACGTTGTCGTATCGCCAGCCGTGATCTCGTATTGGGCGCGGATACCGAGCGCTTCGCCGATCTGCATCAACGCGGTGATCGGCGGTTTTTCACGCTCGAAATTCACCACTTCATCCGGATGCGAGGCAAACAGCGTTAGATTTTTGCAATGCATGGCCTTGATGATCGGGGTGCAGGCGGTCAGTTGGCCGAGATGGTCCTTGTCGAGCTCTCGATATAAATCCGGAGCCTTCTCATAGTCGGCGATGGCCTGGCGGTACAAATCAGCGGCATCGCAATTGTCGTCGGCGTGAACGATGCTCTCTGGATCGAATGGCACGGTAATCTGCTGCAAATTGGCGGGATCGGCGGAGAAGGCGGCGGTCATCGGCGAGGCGATCATTCCGGCGTGTTGCAGGGCCAGCAAACTTGCCGTGAAAATGACGATGATGATGGCGGAGATTATCCAGCCGAGCCGATTGCCCCACATGCGGCGTCCTTTCAAAGTCGATCGGGTTTTCCGACGGTTACCAGGCGGCACTCCGGCAGGGCGTCGATAAAAAGTTTTCCGTATCGCTTGGTGGCCACGCGCGGATCGAGAATCACGACAATTCCCTGATCGCTGCGGCTGCGAATCAGCCGGCCGAAACCCTGCTTCAATTTGATGATCGCCTGCGGAACGGAATATTCCATGAACGGATTGCCACCGGCTTTTTTGATGGCGTCGAGCCGGGCCTCCATCAGCGGCTCATCCGGTACCGCAAATGGCAGCTTCACGATGATCACATTCCGCAGTAAATCGCCCTGCACATCGATGCCCTGCCAAAAACTGCTGGTGCCGAGCAACACGGCGTTGGGCGTCGAGCGGAATCTTTCCAGTAAGACCCGCCGTGGTGCATTCTGGCCTTGCACGAGCATCGGCAGGCCCATTTCGTCCATAGCGCCTTCGATGGCCTGAGCCGCCTGGCCGAGCATGGTGTAGCTGGTGAATAGGACAAATGCTCCGCCGTTGGTTTCTTTCAAATACTGAATGATCCGCTCACAGGCAGCCATCAGAAATCGTGAATCGTTCGGATCGGGCAAATCGGTGTGCAGATAAAGCGTGGCCTGGGTGGCGTAATCGAAGGGCGATCCCAATTGCAAAGTCTGGCACGGTCCGACGCCGAGGCGATTTTGAATGTAGGCGAAAGCGGAATCGTCGGAATTGTTCTGCGTGCAGAGCGTGGCGCTGGTCATCACCACGCTCGGCAGGGTGTCGAATAAATAACGCCGCAAACCTTGGCCGACATCGATCGGAGCGGCGTTCAGGGTGACACGCCTTGGCGAGCGGCCGCTCACGTCCATCCAATTGACCGCATCGGGCATCGACTGGGTAACCAATGCGTCCAGTGTCTCGGCCAACACAGTGATCCGGTCAGCCCGAGCCGTTAGCTCGCTGATCTGCTCATCCGAGTCGGCGGGCAATTGCGTGAGCATTGCTTTGACATGCTTGGCGAGATTGCGCAATTTGGGTGACAAAATATTGGCGACCAAACCGGCCTGGCGCATCCGGCCGTTGCCTTGGCGATTTTGCTCGTGCCAATGCATGCAGCTGTTGAAGAATTGCTCGGTTAACGAATCCAAATCGACGATATCTCGAATCGCATCGTTGGCCGCTGCCCCATGCGTGCTAAGCAATCCGCGGCCGGAGCGCATGTCATAAAGCTGTCGCAAGGCGTACCGCAATCCAGCTTCGGTGAATTTCAAACCAAAATGCTGGGCAGCTACATCTTCCACGGTGTGGGCTTCGTCGAGCACGACCAAATCATATTTGGGCAAATAATTCACCCCGGCCGCGCGCAGGGCCAAATCGGAAAAGAACAGCGCATGATTCACGATCAACAGATTCCCGCTGTGCATGCGGCGTTTGGATGCCTGCCAGAAACAGTCATCGTAAAAGCGGCAGCGCTTGCCCAGGCAATTTCCATGCTCGGCGCAAACTCGGTCCCACACATCGCGGTCCGGGATATCGGGCAGATCGGTCAGCGATCCATCCCGTGTGCGATCCGCCCATTGCTCGATGGCCCAGAGCGATTGCAGTTGGCGATCGTGCTCAAATAAATTGTTCTGTCGGCTGCGAGCCTGATCGAGCCGGCGGCGGCAAAGATAATTGCTGCGGCCTTTCACCAGCACGGCGGTGAATTCATCCGGATACACGCTTTGCAGCAGCGGAATGTCTTTGTCGATGAGCTGCTCTTGCAGTGAAATGGTGTGTGTGGAAATGACGACGCGCTTTTTGTTTTGCACCGCATGATGGATTGCCGGCAACAGATAAGCGAAGGATTTGCCGACCCCGGTGCCCGCTTCGACGAGCAGGTGATGCCCCTCGGCGAAAGCCCGTTCGACGGCCAAAGCCATCTGATGCTGCTGCGGACGGGATTCGTAGGCGTTGCCCAGACGCCGGGCAATCGAGCCGTTGGGACCGAGCATGGCGTCGAGCGTCAGGGACATCGGCGGGATTATACCCGACCCCCAACGAAAACGCGGAGCGGACCTTGCGATCCGCCCCGGTTTCTTCCCCTCGTTTTTTCGCCGCGCTGGATGTGATGAGCGCGGCGGATGTCGTGTTTCAAAAACCCCGTGCCGCCGCTATAGCGGTCACGGGGCGGGAAGGAGGCTCAGGCAACAGATGTTTGTTTGCGGCGACGCATGCCCAGGAGTCCGACGGCGATTGCGCCGATTGAGAGGCTGGCCGGTTCTGGGCAGGGCGTGGGCGGGCAGCACGGGTGTACGCACCAGTCGATGCAGTGATCGTCGCAAGTATCGAATTTGCTGATCAGGCACAGATGCTCGTTGCTGCCGCAATGATCGAAATCACTTTCGGGAATCAGCACGCAGAGGCCGTTGGAACCGTGACAGTTGTCAGAGTTCAGCAGCACGGATTGGCCGCTGCCCAGATCAAACAGCTTGGTGCCTGGATCGGTCAGCGTGCAGGCGCTGGTCGAGCCGCAGACTTCCAGATCACTGAGGGTCACCGTGCCGTGTGTGTTGCAGTTATTGATATCCAGCACGAATTCGCGGTATTCTTTTCCGCCCACGCTGGTTTCGCAGACCTGATTCAGGTCGGCCGTGTGCATGCACTCGCCGGTGCTATTGCTCAAGCACGACATCGCATCGATGCCGCCGGAGGTCGGATCATTCTGCGTGAACAGCGTTCCGTTGATGCTGCCCGATTGGCCGGTGTGCGTGAAATTCAGCGGCGTGGCGTGCAGGGCGGCGGTTCCCAGCATGCTCAGGGCCATCATCAACATTTTCTGTGAGGTCTTCATGTTTCTTTCCCTTTCAGCGATCGGCGGCGTTGATCGCTGTTGGTCGAAACATGCCTCAGCAAAGTGCGAGTGCCAAAAGAGTGTTGTTGCAAGACAAATCCCGGGTTGCCGAGGCATCGCGCGCTAGACTGGGCTTAAGACAGGGAGTTTGTGCGGTTGGTGCGTTCGGCCGGCAATTGGTTATCGGCCCATGAATCATTTCATCTGCTTGAGTCGGGAAGATTGCTGACCGATCAATCGATATCGCGGGGCACTATCAGGTCATGGAGGCGGAGAATGGGATCCCTGAATATCAGTCGGCGGCGCGGCGTCAGCCTTGTATATATGGTTGTCGTCTTTACCGTGATGTTTGGTTTCGCGTCGTTGGCGGTGGATTGGGGCCGTGTGCAATTGGCGAAAAGCCAGTTGCAGCAGGCTGCTGATGCCGCGGCGCGTTTTGGGGCGTCGGGGTTGGAAAACGGTTCAGCGGCGGCGCTGGCCAACGCCTTGGCCGTCGGCTCGCAAAACTCGGTGGATGGATCGCCTCTGGTGCTCGATCCCAACAATGATGTGGCGATCGGCACGTGGGATGCAACAGCGCACACATTCACCCCATTGCCAACCGGCTCGCAGAGTTCAGCGAACGCTGTTCAAGTCACCGCCCATTGCATTGCCGCCCGGAATACGGCGATTCAGTTGTATTTCGCCCAGATCTTCGGCATGAGCAGTTGCGATATCAACGCTACCAGCGTTGCCACGATTACGTACGGCATGGATCAAACCTTTTCCGACCCGGCAACGTCCAATCCCTATTTGGCCGGCGAGCCGCCAGGCACGGAGGCAAGTTTGAACAATCCACACAACAGTCCAGATTATGCCGGCACGCCTTCTAATCCATTGCAGTCACCGGTGCAGGTATCGGGCATTCCGATTGTGCCCGGTTCCGCGTTGACGTTTGACTCCGTGCAAGGCGGGGCAAATAACTTTTCCAGCTCGACGCTGTATACGCCGGACGGAAACACCGGTTGGATTGTCGACGACTACGACGGTGCCGAACTTGGCAAGAGCGATGTGTTCGCGCCGATCAACGCCGTCATGGGCGTGTTCCTCGGCCCTAACGATCCTGCGACCGACGGCATTCCCGTTCCACCCACACTGGATTTTTCCACCGATGATGAACGCAATTTCCAGACGCTGCAGCCGCAATTGAAGCAGGTGTTCTTTATAGGAGATGGCCGGCGCGATGATGGATCGGTGCAGAGCTTTGTCGTCCCGCCAGGAGCGACGCGCTTCTATCTTGCTACCATGGACGGATACCAGTGGAACAACAACGTCGGTGGTTACAACGTCACCGTGCATCAAGTCGGAACCGTTACCTTGGTCAAATGAACATTTCGTCCGACTGACATCCTATCCATCGCCGCCGATTTGGTGAGCCCCGGAGCGGCATCACGCTGGTGCAGCCAACGCCTGACTTGGAAAATAGTTTTCCGGGCTGGGCGTTTGCGCAAGCACGGCCGAGCGGCTACAATTTGGTCGGCAGTGACGCTTTCGGGGAGCGGTAGCCCAGGATGATTGATGCCGATAAAGATTGAATGCCCCCATTGCGAGCGTTCGGTGACGGTGACGGCCTCCGATGCAGGACGGGCCGCGCTGTGCAGCGCGTGCGGCAACCGCGTGGCTGTGCCCTTCGATATCGCCTTGGAGAGTCAAGACGATGACACGGTGGATCTGGATCCGCGCTTTGCAGTTCGTCAATGGCTGGAATCGACTAGCCCTCGCAAGCAATATCGCATTCCCGTCATTCACGCCACGCCGCAGTTCCTTTCCCGCCGTGCGATTGTGGTCACTGCGGGGTTTATATGTATCGGCCTGATCGGAGCGGCAAGCTGGCTGGTGCATCGTGCGGTGACGACGGTTGCTACATCGTCGTCGCAGACCACGGTGATGCCGGATGCCGATACCGAGCAGCGGAAGACCATACGGACCATGCTGAATCGGGCAGATGATTTTGCAATCAGCGGGCAGTGGGACGAGGCCGACCGAGCCTACGACCGACTGGAAGAATTCGTTGCGGCCGTTCCGACAAATGATCCGGAGCTGCTGGAGCAATTGAATCACGAATCGCTTCGGCACAAAGCGGTGCGCGAGACGTTGGCTCTGCAACGTGCGAAAGCTCCGACACCGCCAAATGGTGTGGCCGAAACACCGGTCCCCCCAACATCGCCGCCGCAATCGCCAACGACGGTGGCAGTCGCCAGCTCTTCGGCCGCTGCGCCGGTGCAGGTTGCGCCGATGGCTCTGCATGTTGTCCCGCTCAAGATGCCGCCACCGGATTTAACTGATGAGCAAATTGGCGTGGCCATTAAAAAGGCGGCGGATTGGCTCGTGAAAGGGTTTGATCCCGGCACACACGAGCTTCGCGGTCCCCACGATAAATTCGGAGTGCATAACGGCCTGGATGCCTTGTGCGTGTACGCCTTGATGCAAGCCGGTCTGGCCCTGCAGAACGACGATCAGTTGGATATCCAAAAGCCGTTCATGCACCAGTTGATCACCACTTTGACAGGTTTGCAGATGGAGGAACGGATCGAAACCTACGGCAGGGGGCTGCGGGCCACGGCGCTGGCTCTGGCCAATCTTAAGGAATTTCGCCCGGCATTGCAGATTGATGTCAACTGGTTGCTGCATGCCCATAAAGATGCAGCGTATGGATACGGCGATGCGGCATTCAGGGGTGAGCAGTGGGATAATTCCAACACACAATACGGCCAGCTCGGCGTCTGGTCCGCGGCCGAAGCGGGAATTGACGTATCTCCCGGCTATTGGAAGCTCGTGGAGAAACACTGGAATGACAATCAAGTTTCTGACGGTTCCTGGGGCTACATGGAAAATGACACGTCGGGCAGGTTGTCGATGACCGCGGCGGGCGTGGCGTCGCTGTTTGTGGCTCATGATTATCTCGAACCGGCGGATTTGGCGGCGAAAGTCGGTCGGGCCCCATTCACACCGGCGCTGGCCAAGGGGCTTCAGTGGTTTGAAACCGGGGACAACATTCTCAGCCCTGGCCAATCGCGCGGCTATACCCTTTATGGCGTGGAGCGCGTCGGGCTGGCCAGTGGATTTAAATTCTTCGGCGCTCACGACTGGTATCGTGAACTGGCTCAGGAGGTCATCAAGACTCAGGATGAAAATGGATCATTCAGCGGCGGTGATCCGATCGAGACCTCCTACATCCTGCTGTTTTTAGCGCGGGGCCGCCATCCGATCGTCATGAACAAGCTGCGCTTCGACGGATTTTGGGCCAACCGTCCGCGCGATGTGGCCAACCTGACGCGCTTCGCCAGTCACGAGTTGGAACGATCGCTGAACTGGCAGGTGGTTCCGGTCGATCGCCCCTGGGAGGATTGGGCTGATTCGCCAATTCTTTATCTCGCCAGCCACGAGGCGGTGCCGCTGACGGAAATGCAGATCGGACAGATTCGCCGATTTGTCGAAGGGGGCGGAATGCTTTTCACCCATGCCGACGGCAGTCAAAAGGCGTTCAACGATTTCGCCGCGGATTTGGCGCATCAGCTTTTCCCGGCGTATCCGCTGACCGACGCCAAGCCGGATAATGAGTTGTATTCCACGCTTTATGTGATGAAGGACAAACCGCGGTTGCAGATTGTCAGCAACGGAGCGCGAGTGCTGATGGTGCATTCGCCGACGGATTTGACCACGTATTGGCAGCAGCGGGCGTCGCAGGCGCATCCGGCCTCGTTTGACCTGGGCGTGAATTTGTTTCTGTACGCTTGCGGCAAGGTGAGTTTGCAGAATCGGCTGGCGTCGCTGGTAATTCCCGATCCGCCGCAGCCGACTGGTGGCGTGGCCAATGTGGCGATGCTGCGCTATGGCCCGGTTGAATCGCAGCTGTGGATGCCCGAGCCGGAGGCGTGGCCACGGTTTAATCGATGGTTCGGATGGCAGACGGGATGCAGCGTGAATTTATCGCCGACGCCGCTGGGCGAGGCCAACGCCGCCACGGCTCCGCTTGCCGAGTTGAGCGGAGCGGCGGCTTACAAATTCAAAGCTGCGGACGCAAAAGCGGTGCGCGATTATGTCGATGGAGGCGGAACGCTTTTGATCGAATGCACCGGCGGCAGTGCGGCGTTCGCCGACAGTGCAGGCCAACTTTTGAGCCAGGCGTTTGGCGATGCATCACTGAAAACGATGCCGGCTTCGCATCCGCTGCTGGCACGAATGATCCAAGGCATGGACGATCTGCCCACGCCGCGCATGCGTTCCTACGTGGAGCACAAATTTGGCTCGGCCGATGGGATTGGATCGCTGGAATACCTGACACACGGACGCGGCCGGGTGATTTTCAGCAAATTCGATATTACCGAAGGAATGCTCGGAGCGCGAACGTGGCCGATCCTGGGTTACGACCCCAATTATGCTCAGTCGCTGATGAAGAATCTGGTCATCTGGACCGCCGCCGGCGCACCGGAGCAGCGCGGTAACGCCGCCGATGCGCGGCAATAAATCAGAGCAGGGATCGCAGATCGTCGATTACACCATCCGGCTGCCGGCCGGGAACGAGGTTTGCCAAATCTTCCCGGCGTGTGATTCCGGTGAGCGTGAGCCATGCGGTCATGCCCAGCCGTCGGGCGCCACCGATATCCGATTCGAGGTTATCGCCGATCAGCACGCACCGCCGCGGCTCGACATTCAATCGCCGGCACAGTTCCTGAAAAAAAATCGGCTCCGGTTTTCCGGTGTAAACAGGCGTGGCATCCGCCGCATAGGCCATCATCAGCGTCAGCGCACCGCTTCCGAATTCCAAGCCGCGGGGGCTGGGATACACACGATCGGCACACATCCCCAGCAGCACCGTTTGCCGCTGCTCACGCAGCAATTGCAGCGCGATCCGCTGGCGAGGCTCGGTGGCGTAAACGCTGGTCGGCACCCCAACCATCACGACATCACACGGCTGATCCGCACGCTCGACCCACACAACCTTGCCGTCGAGCATTTCGTGCGCACCCTCGGTGGCTAGGCTGAAGACGCGCGGCGTTGTCCATCGGCCAAGGATATACTCCACGGCGGCGGCGCAGGCAGTGAAAATGGATTCGATGGCGAGGGTAACGCCCATGCGGTCCAATCGCTGGGCTAAGCGGCTTGGGCTGGAAGTGCTGTTGGTCAGACAAGCGAAGCGGCGCTTTTGGATTTGCAGCCGCTGAATCAGATCGACAGCACCCGGCAGCGAATGCTCTTCGTGATAAACGGTGCCGTCCAGATCAAGCAGAATGGCATCGAATTCGTCGAGATTCAGCGTCACGGGGCGACACTACGCATTCATCGGCTCAGTCGAAGAGTGATTCGATTCGCCACCCGTCGTCTGTTGCGAGTGCGCCAAACGCCGCGCTTCAAACGCCCGATTCGTGGCAGTGTGGCCCGGAAGAATCATCGGCATGATCGGCTTGGGATCGCCGCGCAGCAGCGGCAGCAATTGATTTACGCATCCCTCGGCCAGGGCATTGATATCCTGCACCGCGCACACAATCGGAATCGGAATAACGTGCATCATCGGCACTTCATCGAAGATGCCGATCACCGGCGGATTCTCGATCTGCACCAAGGCATCGATCAGGCCTCGGGCCAATGTGTTGTTGGTGCAAATGATGGCGTCAGGTTTGTGCGGCATCAATTTGGCGACCGCATCACGGCCCGTTTCAGCGGTGGCCGTGCCTTCATGCTGAGCAACGAGGTTGAAACACTGTTTCGCCGCCTCGTAGCGATTTTTGTGCGTCATCACATGCAGCGGCCCGCTGACGATGCCCACATTGCGAACACCCACTGTCCGCAGCGTGTCACAAAGCAGGCGGGCAGATTCCACTTGATCGCAGCTGACAGCCGCGTCGATGCCGGGAATGGGCCGATCCAGAATCACCAACGGCAGCTTGGCGGGAACCTGCTGCATCAGGTGATCCTTATTGATGGTGATCGGCACGAGGATCAGACCATCGATTGCTTTTTGATTTAACAGTTGCAGATATTCCACCTCGCGCGTCGGATTTTCGCCGGAGTTGCAAAGCATCAGAGAATAGCCGTGTTGATGCAGACGCTGCTCGATGAGGCTGGCAATTTGTGCGTAGAATGGATTGGCAATATCTGAAACGAGCAGAGCAATGGTATTGCTGCGACGAGTTCGCAGCGTGCGAGCCACGAGATTCGGGCGATAGCCGAGCCGCGTCGCCGCCAACTGAACACGCTCGCGCGTTTCCTTGCTAATGCGATTGGCGATCACGCCACCGGCCAGAACACGGCTCACCGTGCTCACACTGGTGTTCGTCTCTCGCGCTATATCAACGAGTGTCGGAGGCACGGCCTCGGCTCCATTCTTCTACGATTTACGTCTGTGCAAAAAAGGGTCCAAACGGTAAGGCTGCCATTGTACTATAGGACGGTGATACAAACAACTATTTTTATGAATGGCTGCAAATAAAGGGTTTATGAACGTTGGGGAGTTGGGGGCTCTTGCCGTAACCGATCACCGATCGTGTGCAAACGGTTGTTGGAAATTTGGGCAAGGCGGTACGGTCTGCATTAGGACCAGCGTATGCGCCCGAGACCGGGAATCAAAAAACCTGATCCGGAAAGTACCCAGCTTGCAACGGGATTTGGATGTCGTTGCAATCGCTCGAGCCGCAGCCGGCCTTTGCGAGCGGTTTGTAATTCGGCTGACACCAGGAACTTTTCGGCCTTGTAATTGGCCAGCGATGGATGGTTGTCTTGCAATGTCATGGCCGTTGCGGAACGTTGGCCCTGGGTTTTTGAAATGATCAGCCGCTTTCGAATCAGCAGTCGTTGCAAACTCCGGCCACGAAAAGCGCCAGCTACGAAATCACCAAAGTAATAATCCGCATGCTGGCCGGGATTGAATCGTTGGCCGATTTCTTCAATCAAAAATTCGCTCGAAACCGACCAACCCGCAGCGACTACTTCGCCCGCGTTGCTGATGATCTGCGCGGTTGCCCCATGCTCCAGCATTCGCCGCACCCAACCGCCGGGAAATTGTTGAGCTGCGCAAAACCGATCGAGCGGAGGAATCATGTCGGCGCATGACAGCGACACACTCTGATGCAGCAGTGGCGGAGCGATCACCGTCGCCTCGATGGGTTCAGCCAGATCGCGCACGAGAATCAAATTACACTGCCAGGTGAGCATGATGATTCACGCGGCGTCACGGCCAAATCGCCGACGAATGGACCGAAACGCTTTGACCAGTGGCATCTTCATCCGTATGCCCCACGGTACCGGCGGACATGAATGGTTGTCGCTGATGGAATGTTTTTGATTGATCAGCGTCGGCAGCATCGCTTCAAATTGCCAGCGCGGCATCCACTGCGAGCCGAAATCGACTTGATGATTGGGAACCATGCCGATGTCAATGAGTTGAAATCCTCGGTCGCGCAGATGCATCATGGCCCGTCCCGCCGCCGCCTTGGAGGCGTTGCTCACCCGATGAAACAATGACACCATCGTCAGCAATCCGCCGAGCTGGATGCCGAAGGTTCCGCCGACGAGTTTGCCGTCCATCCAGGTTTCGTAACTGTGGGCATATCCCATTCGGTGCAGCTTCAGCAGGCCTTCAATCAATTCCGGCGACAGCCAGGTTTGCCGGGCACCCTCGCTCATCACCTTTCGGCTGGTATCCGCGCACTCCCGCACCACTTCCTCAAAAGCGACGTCAAAGCGCAGCTCAAATTGCGGTGACAAAACATAAGGCTTTTGTTTGCGGGGGATTTTGAATTGATCGAGCTGCTGCACGCCGCGGTGGGGCCATCGTACCCAGCCGACCGGTCCGCTCTTGCCGTCGAGGAAATCAGGCATGTATCCAATGGCGTAATGCCAGAGGATATCCAGCGGATCACCGCTTATCGGCCGCCGAGCCGTCGTGGAACCGGGGAGCATCGCCACATCTTATCGGCTCGATTGGAGAGAAAGAAAGCAGATCGGTGTGGCCTATTTCGCGCAAATGGCCAAAGAGCCGCGAACGCAGTGAGCGGTCCGCTCTGAAACCAGACCGTTGCCCACCGGTTGCATGGGAAACCGCTTACTCCGTGCGCGGCTCTTTCTGAGGTTCTTGAGCCATCAGGTCGTGCAGCTTGTCCTGCTGTTCCTTGGTAAGAATCTCGGCCAATTTGCTCTTCACCTCATCCCGGATCGCCTCGCCTTTTTCCTGCACCTGCTGGCGATCGCCGTTGCCGTTTTCCAACTGGTCGCGCATGTCGGTCATCTTTTTCTGCGCATCATCTACAACCGTGTTGGCCTTGCTCTTTTGATCATCGGACAAACCCAGCTTACCGAGATTCTCCCGCAGCTTATTTAGAGGATTGCCTGGCCCGCCATTGGCGCGGGCGGCGGCCATTTCCTGCTGCAATTTCTGCTTTTGCTCATCGGTGAGCACGCCGCCGATTTTCTCGCGGAGATTGCCCAAGATGGTCTGAAACTTTTGGCGACGATCATCCTGACTGTCGCCCCGCGTTTCCTGCACGGTTTTTTTGATCTGAGCTTCTGTGTCCGACATGATTTCAGCGATTTGCTTCTTCTGATCCGCCGATAAATCCAGTTTATCCAACCGTTCATGAAGCATTTTTAGGAACTGGCCCGGCTCCCGACCGCCCGGACCGGGGCGGGCCGGCTGCGTCGTGGCACTCGGAGCGGCGTGGACCGCAGCCGTACCGAGCACACCCATGGCCAGGCAAGCCGCCATGGCAAACCGTCGCCCAAAGGAACCGCACTGTAATGAAATAATCTTTCGCATCGTTTTTCTCCAATTGGCGAATTGACCTTGTTTCCTATGCAAAAACGGACTGATCCATCGCTTTATTGTCGCGGTTACCGAAAAATTCCCGCCTGTCCCGGATCGCCGATAAGTTTGACGGTATGGGCCCGCCGATGCTATCCTTGCAATTGTTTTCCGCAGATGGCGGCAGCGGTTTTGCGCCCCGCAGGCAATCTCACCCCCGCTCACACGCCGGCATTCGGGCCGGCCAGCGGCATTCAGGAGTTTACACCCGTGTTTTCACCCCTTGTGCTCCGAAATCGTTGGTTCTTTTCCCTGACCAGCATGGCCCTGATTTTGGCAACCGCATCCGGATGCCACCAGAACAGCGGCCCCGATACCACGACGGCTACTGCATCGAGCGCCGACGGCACCTTCGCCACTAAACAATTCGCTTTGCTCCCCGTCGGCAGCAATAAGCCGACCGATATTTATCTCCGTGACACTTTGCTGTTTGTTTACACCCAGCAGCATGTTGTCTACGTGCTGGATCGAAACTCGCTGGAAGTCAAATGGGTGGCGAAGGTGGCCGAAGAGGGGTCCTACATTCGGCCTCCGGTGGTGCTGCCGAATTTCGTCGTGCTGCCGACCATCGGCTCGCTGGAAATTTATGATCGCTACGGCCGCGGTCATCAAACCTACCCAACCCGAGGCTTGGCGTTGCACAGCGGAGCGGTCGGTTATCAGACACGCATCTACTTCGGCGGCGACGCCGTGGGCGGCGGTCGAGTGGTGTGCGTCGATCTCAATGGAAGTCAGTATCAGAAATACAGTGTCGCCTGGGAGCTGGCCACCCGCGGCGGCATCTCCGGGGCGCCGGCTGTGCAGGATGGATTGCTCTACGTCGGCGACGACAACGGCGATGTCTACGCCGTCAACGCCTTCACACGTGACGCTATGTGGCCTATGAAAGAAGAAGGCAAAGAAGAACATGTCTTTAGCGTGGCTGGGGCAATTCGTGCCGATATTAAAGCGGACCATGACGGAGTCTACATCGCTTCGATGGATACCAAGCTTTATTGTCTCAATCCCAAGACCGGCAAAATCAAATGGCAGTTTTACGCCGGTGAACCGCTTGTCAGCAGCCCCGATATCTCGCCGACATCGGTGTATCAATACCTCGAGGGCGTCGGCCTGATTGCCATGGACAAGAACAAGGGCGACGCGGTGCGCAAGGCGCGCTGGATATTTCCCACGGGGTTGCGCTTTCTCACCGAAGATGCCAAGTACGCTTACTTGCAGCAGCAGGATCACTCGGTGGTTGCTGTCGATTTGGGTACCGGCAAGCCGAAGTTTGTTTCCCGCCGCAAGGATTACGCCGCTTTTGCCTTCGTTAGCATGGGTGACATGATTTATTCCGTCAGCGATGAGGGCGTGGTGCGGGCCGCTACTCCCCGAACCGATGCCATGAACTTTGGTGAAATGGCGGCGTTGCAGAGCTTTGATATGCAGCCGATCGCGGCACGGTAAAGGCCCGCGGCTTTTCGATTCACGCCTGTTAGACTGGAAAACACTGTGTCCGATCTGGTGCCGGTTCGCCGAGCATTGATTTCTGTTTTCGACAAAGCCGGTCTGGCCGATTTTGCCACAGCCCTGCACACCGAATTCAACATCCAATTAATCAGCACCGGTGGCACCGCTCAGTTTCTGCGCCAGCTGGGCTTGCCCGTCACTGATGTGTCGGAGATTACCGGCTTTCCTGAAATGATGGACGGCCGAGTGAAAACGCTGCACCCGGCGATCCATGGTGGTTTGCTAGCCATGCGCGATAATCCGGAGCATCAAGCCGCCCTGAAAGAGCACAACATTCAGCCGATCGATCTGGTCTGCATCAATCTCTATCCGTTCGAGCAGACGATTGCCAAAGCCGGCGTGACTTTGGAAGAGGCGATCGAAAACATCGACATCGGCGGCCCCAGCATGATTCGGTCGGCCTCCAAAAATCATCGCTACGTTCTCGTGGTGACCTCGCCGGGTCGGTATGAAAAAGTGCTCGGCGATTTGCGCGAACATCAGGGCAGCTCGTGCGGCAAACATCGCCTCAAACAAGCCCAGCGCGCTTTCGCATTGACCAGCCGCTACGACGCGCTGATTGCCGACTATTTGGCATCGAAGCTGGATTCGCCGCCGAGTGCCGATGCCTTCGGCGCGCCGCAGCTGCATCTGAATCTGACCAAGAAACAGGACCTGCGTTACGGCGAGAATCCACACCAAAAAGCGGCGTTATATGTCGGTCCAAAATCCACCGAGGCGTCGGTCGCATTCGCCGAGCAGCTTCATGGCAAGGAACTTTCCTATATCAATCTGCTCGATGCGGATGCAGCTTTGAGTGCGGTGAAAGAACTCGCGACCCCCACGGCCTGCATCGTAAAACATGCGACGCCCTGCGGCTTTGCAACCGGTTCCGATATTGCCACCGCTTTCAAGCGGGCATTCGAGGGTGATCCGCTGGCCGCATTCGGCGGGATTGTCGCGCTCAATCGACTGGTCAATTTACCCGCCGCTCAGGCAATCATCTCGATCGACAAACTGCTCGAAGTGATCATCGCCCCAAGTTTTGATCCCGATGCCTTGCAACTGCTGCGCGATCGCTGGAAAAACGTGCGGCTACTGGCTGTCGGTCCGCTCGGACATGCCGACCAAAGCGAATTCATGCTGCACAAAATCGTCGGCGGCTATCTGCTGCAGGAGCGCGACCTGGCCGGCATGCCGAACCTGCAAGTGGTTTCCAAGCGCGAGCCCAGCGAGCAAGAGCTGGCCGATATGCAGGTCGCCTGGATCGCCTGCAAGCATGTGAAAAGCAACGCCATCGTGATCGTCAAGGATGGCGGCACCGTCGGCATCGGCGGCGGGCAGGTCGATCGGGTGAACGCCGCTCGCATCGCCATTCGCAAAGCCGGCGAAAATGCAGTGGGGGCGGTGGCGGCCTCCGACGCATTTTTCCCATTCCCGGACGGGCCGGAGTTGCTCTTGCAAGCCGGCGTCACCGCGATCATCCATCCCGGCGGATCGGTGCGCGATCAACAGACCCTGGAATTGGTCGACCGGCACAACGCCGCCATGGTCCTGACGGGCCGGCGGCACTTCCGACATTAGCGAATTTCCTGAGTCAAGGGTAGAATCGTTGTCCCCCAACAATAATTTTGGCTATAAATTCGTGGCAAGTAGCTTTGAAATTGGAAATCTTGGTTCTTATCGCTGGGGACAGGTACAGCCGACGAGATTTACTGGCAATCGGTCTCATTTTGACCATTGCGATGTTAGCACTGATCCTTTTCTTTTGGCTGTGGTCGCGTTATTGGGGAGACTAAAGGCATGTCGCACAAAATCTCCGGATTTTTTTCAAACTGCACCACCACTCTTTCCTGCCGGCGCTTGCCAATTCGAGCACAATCGATACGATTATCCCCCCTTCAGTGCAGGCCGTACTGGAGAGATTCGAGAAAGAACGAGATGCCGACAATCAATCAATTGATCAAGAAGCCGCGTCGCAGTCTGTCACGTATCAATAAGGTCAAGGACCTCGAAGCCAGCCCGCAGAAGCGTGGCGTGTGCTTGCAGGTCAAGACGATGACGCCCAAGAAGCCCAACTCCGCGCTGCGGAAAATCGCGCGTGTGCGGCTGAGCAATGGTAAGGAAGTCACCGCTTACATCCCCGGCGAAGAGCACAACCTTCAGGAACACAGCATTGTGCTGGTGCGCGGCGGCCGTGTCCGCGATTTGCCGGGCGTTCGCTATCACATCGTTCGCGGCACCCTGGATGCCCTGGGTGTGGAAGGCCGAAAACGCAGCCGTAGCAAATACGGCACGAAGAAGGGCAAGTAGTCCAAGGCCGCGGTGGAACAGGTCTTATCTGGACGAGGGTGTCGCCGAGAACATATACCCGATGGTGCGAACCGTCTGGATGTGTCCTGCCGCTTGGCCGAGGGAATTGCGAATCCCAACGATATGTGTATCCACCGCGCGGGGGATGACTTGGCCTTCGTGTTCATCGCTCAAACAGGCCTCGATGATTTGGTCGCGCGAAAATGCCTGCCCCTGGTGGACCGCGAGAAACTCCAGAATACGATACTCGGCGGGGGTCAGGCGAACGGGGTTCCCCTTGCAGGAAACCCTGCGGCTGCGCAAATCGATTTCGAGATCACCGGCGCGAATGACGGTAATGCCCTCGACCGGCATTTGGGCTCGCCGCAGAATCGCATTGACCCGGGCGATTAATTCCTCGGCATGAAAGGGTTTCACCAGGTAATCGTCAGCACCGGTATCGAGACCGAGGACGCGCTGCGGAGTGCTGCCGCGGGCGGACATGACCAGAATCGGCAGCCGCTGGTAGCGCGGATTTTCTCGCAGCCGCTTGCAAACCTCCAGGCCATCGATATCAGGCAGCGTCAAATCCAGCACCACCAAATCAGGGCTGTGCTGCATAGCGATTTTCAATCCGGACATTCCGTCTGCGGCCAGAATCACGTCGAAGTCCTGTCGTTCGAGTGCCCGTCCGACAAGCTCCCGAAAATCCTTCTGGTCCTCGATGACGAGAATGGTCTGTCTCTTCATGCGTCCCGCTCAAAGTCGAATTGTTAGCCAATTGTGAGCCGTTGCAGAAAGTGCTTGCCAAAGCATCGAGGCATGTATTAAGTCGTATACAGAGAAATATCAACGCAGCATGGGCTGCAACATCTTGGTACGATCTGATGCGATCTTAGAGCTTCTAAAAATAGCCGCTGAAACTATGAAGCCTTCGCCAGCAAATCATCGAGCATCCAAGGCTCATGAAGGCCTCGTGGACATCATCGCGCCGGTCAAATCGGGTTCGCAAGCGGCGGAATTG
>Ga0302179_10000088_pt1 | contig 83517 bp, 62 predicted proteins | sample I_Palsa_E3_1_FD_198788 | JGI IMG/M metagenome (GOLD analysis project Ga0302179, IMG submission 198788) | Peat permafrost microbial communities from Stordalen Mire near Abisko, Sweden - I_Palsa_E3_1 | ecosystem: Environmental > Terrestrial > Soil > Palsa > Peat permafrost | place: Sweden...
GCCAGCACTCACGGCCGATGTTGAAGCCGTCATCTTGAAGTGCTTGCAAAAAGAACCTGAGAGGCGTTTCCAGTCGGTGGATGAACTCGAATCGGCTCTGAGAATGGAAGAAAAGACGAGTCCCGTTGCCGACAGATGGGCTTCTATCGTTCCTAAACTTCAGGAGGCAGGATTCGCCGTTCAGGAAGTTCTGAGCCACGGCGTAGAACGGGTTAAGCCCGCGTTTCCGTGGTGCGCATCGAGGTTTCGGCAAGCAGCCATCGGAAGCAAGCGAATTGCACTCGAAGCCGCCCGGAGTATTAAAGTTTTCGTTCAGGAGCGCAATTGGGGAGCGATCACCGCGGTCCGCTTTCAGCAAGCGCTCGCGGGACTTGGCATGGTGGTGCTCGTTGGGTGTGCGATTGCTTTTGGCCTGGGCCGCAGCGGGAACAACAAATCGGCGTCCTCTCACTCATCCACTCTCGCGACAGTCCAGAGTCCAGTTACCGAGCAAGGCACAGAATCGGCGCAGGCTATGGCAGATGTAATGGATGGAGCTGCTCCGCCACCAACTCATGCAGTAGACCTGAATAGCGGTTCAGATTCGCGGTCGGTCAATACATCGCTCTTAAACCGATCAACGTCTCGAGCGAATTCGGCTCAAAGCAAGAACTCGCGATCGCGGTCGTTCAACGCAAAGCAGCCGACGCGTGTCCAGGCGTCAGGCACTGCAACCGCAACTGCCGATGAAATGCAGACTGCGGACGTCACGCTTGATACGTCACTGGCTGCTCCAGTAGCGGCGAATCCTACAGTCAAGCCGGCGAATGGCGGTAGCTTTGTTGTCGGTGCTCCCGGATCGACCATTACTTACCTTGAAGTTGGATCGTCCAAGGATTCCGCTTGGGCAGACAGCGCCGTTGAAAAGCTCTCCGAGATGGGATTCCATGCCGTTTCCCGGCACAAAGGACATTTGTGGGTTCAGGCTTACCACGTTGAGGTGGGGCCTTACGCGGATCCCAAGGAACTGGAAGCCGCTGAGCAGAGCCTTGCGGCGCATGGTTTCAAGTCGCACCCAGTAAAGTAAGGGCCGATAGCGTTAGGCTATGTCTTAATCGCGATAGTGAAATTCAAGCTTGATACCGGCGACTTCTATCACGTCGCCGGTTTCGAGTTTTACTGGCCGCTTCACCGGTTTGCCGTTGACCTTGGGAAGCCTCCCAGCCGCGCCGATGTAATGTGAATTATCGTCCCGCCGGTTGATTTGTGCTGCTGCCTTTGGGGCAAACCAGCCCAGCAATTTCACAGTAGCCATTGAGGATTTCCCAATCACGGTAAGCTTGTCGGTCAGCGTGTATTCGCGCTGGTCTGTCTTGCCCTTGATCACCACGAGCGTCGCCAGCTTCTGGCGTCCCGGCGCCAGTTGCGATCGCTCGCCTTCAGCAGCGAGCTTTTGGACGAACTCACGCCGTTCCTTCGTGTCGAGCATGATCGTTTCATTGATCTGCGGAGCGACAGGAAGCGGTTTAGTCCTGGGAGTCCATACGGCAAAGCCATCCAGTTCGTGAGTACCTTCGACAAGAATGGTGTGCTTTCCGATTGTCACGGCATCGCCCGGGTTCAGCGACGTAGACTTTACTCGCTGCCCATTCACGAAAGTGCCGTTCAGGCTGCCGAAATCTTCAAGCATCAAGTGCTCATCCTGACTGAATACTCGCGCATGGCGATTCGACACCGCCGGATTATCTATGACGAGGCCATTATTCGGCGACCGGCCGATGCTGACTTCCTTTCGGCCCACCTGCAATTCCTTCAAGACCGAATCTCCAAATTTCAGTACTAGTTTCGGCATGGCACGTCCACCTCTTACGACTGATTTGCAAGGCTTCGGAGCCATTTCCCGAGGCGCCCTGCCCCGGAAAATGCTCCAGGCCGCTGCGAAAATGGGCGAACCACGATGGCCGTGATGTTGTCGCGGCCTCCGGCCTGGTTCGCAGCGTCCACCAATTGATCCGCGGCTTGTTGCGCGTCTGAGGCGCTTCGCAGGATCGATTCGATCTGACCGTCTGGCACTTCGTGTGTCAGTCCGTCCGTGCACAAGAGAATGACGTCACCTTCGATCAAAAGCTCGTCAGTGACGTCAACTTCCACCTCGGCCTCGATTCCCAAACCACGGAGCAGGACATTTTGAAGCTCGCTTGCGCTTCCTTCCTCTTCGGTCATATCTCCGTGCCGCACTTGTTCGGCGACCAAGGAATGGTCCCGAGTGAGCTGTTCGAGTTGATTATCGCGAAGGCGATAAGCGCGGCTGTCTCCCACATTGGCGACGCTCATTCGTTCGGCTTCGCAGCGAACTGCCACAATCGTCGCGCCCATTCCTTGCTTCGCGGCACTTTCGTGCGCTGCCTGCTGAATGGCTAGGTTGGCCGACCGGATCGCGCTGGCCAAACGATTGGAACTGTCGGAAACACCCGCGATGCGCTCGCCAACGAACGGGGACGTCGAATTTGAGCCGCTACCGGAACAATGCGCCAGGACCGTATCCACCGCGAGGCGGCTCGCGATCTCGCCCGATGCCTGGCCGCCCATCCCATCGGAGACGACGAACAGATTCATCTCACGCGATACGGCAAAGCTGTCCTCGTTGTTTCTACGAATGCGCCCTACCTCGCTGCGCGCGCCAAATTCCATGCTCGCCCCATTTCAAGATTCTCACACCACTCGTCGATAGACTCCGTTTCAACAACTGAACTGGCAAGGACCCGACTCGTCCTATGCAAGGAAATTCGCCCGTTAATAAAACGCTATCACCCAGAGTCATAAGCGTCGAGAAGTACCGGCAGATGCGTTTTCACAATAGTCACTTCAGTGCCAATTGATGCGGGTAAATCTATCGATCGAAGAGAGGCTGAGGCAGCACACCCAAACTTAGCGCTGTTCGCGTATCGGTGTCGCAAGCGAGTACGATGTCATGGTCGCGCTGGATTTTCGATACGATTCTGGTTTGTCATGGATGTTGCCACCCACTATTTCTCAATCAAAATCCGCGCGTCGTTCAACCAGCAAGAGAGCTCTCCGCGTATGACTTTGTCGGAGTGCCCAGAAACAGTTCTTCTTTCTTAGGATGAATGCGCGACACATGATTTCGAGGTTGGCATCGAAGCGCAGCACGGAGGTGTTGCGGAGCCCACATCAACCGAAGAGTTGCGTAATCGAATCGCCGAGACGCAATGGACTCCTGAATACCCCCACCTGATTGGAGAGAAGCCCTAGTCCTAACTAAACACTCGGAGGGCGATTACGCACCGCGCAAATACTCTTGCATTCCAAAACCACAAGGTGATAGGGACTCCGAATGCCACATAAACTTACGAACATACTTGCCGCAGTTCCCAGCGATATCGTAATCGCGCAAGCCGCGACTCCCATCCCGATCAGCCGAATCGCCAGCGACGTAGGAATCCTTTCCGAAGAACTGGAGTCGTATGGGAGCACCAAGGCCAAAGTGCACCTCTCGGTTCGCGATCGCTTAAAGCACGTCACAAACGGCAAATACATTGTAGTGACCGCAATCACCCCCACCCCTTTGGGCGAAGGCAAGACAACCACCACAGTCGGCCTGAGCCAAGCCATTGGGGCACACTTAGGCAAGCGCGTATTTACGTGCATCCGTCAGCCCAGTCAGGGACCGACGTTTGGGATCAAGGGTGGAGCAGCCGGCGGCGGCTATAGTCAGATTATCCCGATGGAAGAATTTAATCTCCATCTTACGGGAGACATCCACGCCATAACGGCTGCGAACAACCTCCTGGCTGCCGCCATTGACGCACGTATTTTTCATGAAAATTCACAAAAAGACGAAGCGCTCTTCGAGCGGCTATGCCCGCCGAACAAGATCGGCAATCGCACCTTTTCCCCGGTGATGTTGCGCCGGCTACATAAGCTCGGAATCGCGAAGTCTGATCCGAATGAATTGACATCCGAGGAACGTAGCCGCTTCGCGCGCTTGGACATCGACCCGGAGAGCATCACCTGGCGGCGCGTGATCGACACCAACGACCGCATGCTGCGCCAGATCACGATTGGGCAGGGTACTGAAGAAAAGGGAATCACGCGGACGACTGGGTTCGACATAACTGTTGCCAGCGAAGTAATGGCGATTCTCGCGCTAACCACCGGGTTGAACGATATGCGCGAACGCCTTGGGCGCATGATGGTCGCGATCAGCCGGGTCGGTGAGCCGGTCACGGCCGACGATGTTGGAGTCGGTGGCGCTCTTACAGTCTTGATGAAAGACGCCATCATGCCAAATCTCATGCAAACGCTCGAGGAAACGCCGGCGTTTGTCCATGCGGGACCCTTTGCAAACATCGCTCACGGTAATTCATCGATTGTGGCGGACCAAATTGCCTTGAAACTCGTCGGGCCTGATGGCTACGTTTTAACCGAAGCAGGCTTCGGCGCGGACATGGGGATGGAGAAGTTTTTCAACATCAAGTGCCGTTATAGCGGGCTGATTCCGAGCTGCGTCGTTTTGGTTGCGACAATTCGAGCTTTGAAGATGCATGGCGGTGGCCCCAAGGTCAAAGTTGGCCAGTCGCTGGCCGCCGAGTATTCGCAGGAGAATCTGGAGTTGCTAGAGAAAGGCTGCGCCAATCTGGTAAAGATGATCCAGAACGCCCGGGCGTTCGGAATCCCTGTCGTCGTGGCGGTGAATCGCTTTAAGGATGACACGGCAGCCGAAATCGACCTTGTTCGACGCATCGGCGTGAATGCAGGGGCCGAAGACGCGGTCATGAGCAATCACTGGGCGCGGGGCGGAGCCGGAGCGATTGAGTTGGGCAAGGCCGTGATCGCCGCCTGCGAGAAGCCCGGAGATTTTCAATTTCTCTACCCGCTCGACATGAGCATCAAAGAAAAAATCGAAACGATCGTTCGCGAGATGTATGGCGGTGCGAAGGTCGAATACTCGCCGGAGGCGGAGAAAAAGATTGAGCTGTACACGCGTCATGGATTCGACAAATTGCCGATCTGCATGGCCAAGACCCATTTGAGCTTAAGTCACGATCCCAGCCTCAAAGGCGCCCCGGCTGGATTCACGGTGCCCGTACGAGATATTCACGCGAGCGTCGGAGCGGGGTTTGTTTATCCGCTACTCGGTGCGATGAGCACGATGCCGGGACTTCCGACACGACCGGCATATTACGATGTGGATCTGGACCCGCAAACTGGCCGCGTGGTCGGACTCTCCTAAATCCTATCGATCCGAGTTGGAACAGGAAACCGCTAGCCAGAGAAGGATCGCTCCAGAGTTGCTAGCAGTTTTGTGAGTTCGGTATGTTCCTTTATGGTATGACGAGCTTAGTTATCTGGCCTGCCAGAGGATTTGGTCGAAGAGCAGTGAGAGAGTTTTTAAAAGAGGAGAAAATCCGGGCGGGGACCTTTTCCTTTTTGTATCACCGTTTGTCAGTCGCGGCGAATCGATGTCGAGTAGTGCCTTTTCACGGAACAAAGCGTAATACCGGTGCGAATTAGCCGCCCACCGCGAGCCGGTGCCAGGCTAATTCTCTGTTCTCCGAATTTCAGCGGAAACATCGTTTTTCCGGCGCAATCGATACGCCAAACCTATCCATAAGCAATTCGCTCGGGTCTACTCTATTGTCTTTACGTTGCGCGCGCCGAATGCGTTCTCCGGACTATTCACGTGCCACAATCCAACGCCTGATCTTGATTCGTGCCGCCGCGCTTGGTAGAGTGTGTCGTAATGAGTAAACGTATACTCGCAATTCAGCTGTTCCTGGCTGGCCCTCTCTTGCTCTGCGCGGCGTACGCTTCAGCCCAGGATCGTGTTCCAGTCCAGGTCGATTTGGTTCGGGCGATCGATGCCGCGCGGGTAAAGGTCGGCGACCCCGTCTTCGCTAAAGTGGCGGTGAAATGGCAGGGATCCCAGTGCACTCTTGTGCAGGGAGCTGTTCTCCAAGGTCGAATCGTGGCCCAGACCGCCCATTCGAAAACGAACAACACCTCCGAGATTGCGCTGCTGTTCGACAGCGGTCAATGCGGGGGCCGGGAAATGAAGCCGCTGCCTTTGACGGTGGCAGCCGTGCTCTCCGTGGACCCCCGCGAGGAACAGAAGTCGTATGAGAACCAGCCGCTGAGCGACGCAGTTGGCCTTAGCGTCGGAGGCTTGAGCGGCGGTCCGTCTGGGGCTAGCGTCAATATCTCACATGGCTTGAGAAGCGTATCGGCCGCAGCGGCGACCGTCGAGCTTTCACCTCCCGTATACGCCGGCCCGACCGCAGTCATGCCGGGACAGGTACTCGGCCTCAAAGGTGTGAAGTTGAATGTCGGCGGTGGTCCAGAAGGCAGTTCAGTACTCTCTACATTAGGACACAACGTGCGACTTGAATACAGGGCTCAACTCGTGCTCGTGCCGAATCTGAACGTCCCGACGCCGGTTGCCACAATCGTACCAGTGCCGGAGAGAGCATCGCCATCGGCGACGTTATTTGCTCCTGGCGGCGCAAAGGAGTCCGGGGCGCCCGCCGAGGAGGATGAAAGCGAGGTCTGCACACCGCCGCGGTGTAGTGTCGCGGTCGAATGGAACGAAGCGAAAAGCAGAAACACGAATGCTTGGGCGACCCTGTCGCTGGAAGATTTGGGCTACGCACCAGTCCGAGCGAACCACGAAATGTACAGCTTCGATTACAGTTCGGCCATCTCTTACCTTGGTCCGCAGGAAATTTTGTTTACCTTCAATCCGCATGTGTTAGTCCAGCGCAGCGTCGCGGAATCGAAGCTCTCCGATTTGCGCACGATTCGCGCCGTTTTGATCAACGTGCAGAACAGAAAAGTGGTGAAGACCGTTGACTGGAAAGTGCCCGATGCGCAGCAATATCAGTGGCCGATTGGCCAGGACCACGTGTTGGTCCACGTAGACCGGGAATTGAGGCTCTACGGTCCGGGGTTGAAACTTGAGCGCCGGCTTTCGCTCAATGGCCCCCTAGCGTTTGTACGAACCTCGCCCTCCTCCGCATATTTGGCAGTTGCGGTGATCCAGGAGCGTCACTCCGAATTCGTGCACCGGCAATTGCAAGAGGCCGAAGACCGGGAACCCGAAGAAGACGTGGAGGTCAGAGTTCTTGACGGCGACTTTCACGTTCTGGCGTCGGTCGTGCGCTCGTCGCGAGCAGCACCGCCCGTTTTGTCAGAGAACGGAGAGATCCGCTCGACGAGAACTGGCAAGAACCGCTGGCAAATAGTTGAGGATGCGTGGGGCGGACAAAAGCATGCTTTGGCCGAAGTCGGTTCCACGTGCATGCCAGAAGCGACGTCCTTGCCGCCGGATTTGCTGTTCGTGGCCGGTTGCGACCGTCACACCACTGGTAAGTGGTACCGCGTTTTAGAGTCCGACGGGAAACCCGTTCTGAAAGGGTGGTCTCCCTCTGCCGAAATCGAACACACGGTCACGGGCGATGCAGCCGGTACCGACTTCGCAGTTGGGATTGCCGATTCGGCAAACTCAATTCCTGCCGATTCAGCTTTTCAGGCCTCCGATCTTTCGGGCGAACGTATCGCTGTGTACCGCACGGAGAATGGAGAAAGACTGTTCGCAGTTAGCATTCCTTCTCCCGCGCCCACGGTGCAATCATTCGCACTTTCTCCCGATGGCAACTCACTCGCTGTGTTGCAGGGAGATCAAATCGCGTTCTATAAGGTTCCAACCGCCAATGGGCGATAGTGGCCAGAGTTTCGTGATTTTCTTAAGAGCCGCTTAGGGATTTCGGCGTCCGTTAGACTGGCATCGCGACGCGTCTATACTCCCGCCGTGCGCGAAAGCCAGTTTACGAGGCCGTGCCATGAGCTAGCCCGCCGCGAGCCAAATTGATGAGCGTGGGCAAGACGTCGCCGAACTTCCCGTCCAGCGGCTGTCCAAAACCGAAATAGATTTTTTGATACAGGGGATACAGCGAGCTATAGATCTTCTGCGCTTCTGATTCCGGTGTGAAAAGCGTGTGCGGTGGGCAAATTTTATCCTGAGCCTCTTCAACGGTTTTGAAAGTCCCTGCCGCGAGGAAAGCGAAAATCGCTGAACCGAGACTAATCACACTTTTGCTCGGCACCATAACCGGTCTTCCCAAGACGCTTGCGTAGACCTGATTGAGCACGTTGTTCTTTTGTGGAATGCCGCCCGCATTAATCACTCGTTTGATCTTCACACCATGTTCGGCCATTCGATCCAGAATGACTCGCGTGTGAAATGCGGTGCCTTCTATCGCGGCGAAGAGTTCATCCTGAGCGGTGCTCTGTAGATTCCATCCGAGGGTCATTCCGCGCAAATTTGGATTCACCAGCACCGTTCGGTCGCCGTTGTCCCAGGTCATTCGAAGTAGGCCAGTTTGCCCTGCCTTATAGCTCCCAAGTCCCTCACTCAGCGTACCAGCGTCCGTTCCAGCGCGTCTCGCAATGGCATCAAAAATATCTCCGACAGCCGAAAGGCCGGCCTCAATCCCGGTGCGGTGCGGATGCACACTTCCTTCTACGACTCCACAAACACCGGGAACAAGGTTAATGGCTGGAGTGATTCCAATGATACAGGTTGAAGTCCCGATGACATTGACCATGTCCTCGGTGCGGCAACCCGCGCCAATCGCATCCCAATGAGCATCGAAGGCTCCTACCGGAATGAGAATTCCCGACTTCAGCCCAAGCTTTTCGGCCCAGAAAGTAGAAAGCGTTCCGGCAATTTGGTCGGAAGCGAGATATTCTCCTTGAAGTTTGTCCCTGATTCCCGCCAGTAGCGGATCCACTTTGACGAGGAATTCCTCCGAAGGCAGCCCGCCCAACTTCGGATTCCAGAGCCACTTGTGTCCCATTGCGCAGACGCTGCGCTTAACCTGACCGGGATCAGTTATGCCGCATAGCGTGGCGGCAACCATGTCGCAGTGCTCAAACGCAGACACGAATTCGGCGCGCCTCGCCGAATTGTGCCGCAGCCAATGCAGCAGCTTCGAAAAGCCCCACTCGGATGAATACACGCCGCCGCACCACTGAATGGCTTGGAGTCCTTCGCGGTGGGCCGCTTCCGTGATCTCTGCAGCCTCTGCTTTGGACCGGTGATCGCACCAAAGATAGTATTCGTCCAGAGGCTCCATATTCTTTCCGACTGGAATCACGGACGAGCCAGTGGTGTCCGCGGCGAGCGCTAGTACTTGATCGCCGGAGATGCCTGCTTTTTTCACCGCCTCGCGCGTCGCTACAGCCAGGGTGCGCATCTGATCGTGATGCGACTGCGTGGCATGCTCCGGGTCCTCACGCTTCCGGTGCAAAGGATATTCCGCAAGCGCTGTCGCGAGCAGGCCGCGCTCGCTGTCGACGATTGAGACGCGCACGCTGAGGGTGCCGAAATCAACTCCCGCTACGATTGACATGGAAAGAGCTCACTTAAAAGAAATAAGGGACTAGGCGGTGTGTGCGTGCATTTCCCAGCCCAAATAGCGAGTGGCTGCTTCGTGTACCGCGGAGTCTACGCTCGAAAAGTTCGCGGCCACATGATGTTCAAATCCGTTCTCGCAGATAAAGTGCAGTAGTTTCTGCAATCCCGGTATCTCCACCACGCCTGCGCCGCCGAACGTTTGCAGCGGGTCGTCGGTAAATCTGCCGCTGCCCGTATAGCCTCGGATTTTTCCGTGAACGTCGTCGGTTGAGAATCGAGCGAAGCTCATCGCCCCCGCTTTCACTTGTCCTACGCACGTGCCGAATGTGTTTTCCATCCCGACCGTTCCCGCGATGATGGCCTGGAAATCCATCTTCACTTCATTAAAGAAATGTTTCGGCAAGTTGCTGCAATGGAAGCATACGGCTTTGTTCGGATCGCTTCCGTAGTTGTTATTCCAATCGAGCAGCGCGCTAGGAGTTTCCGAGGCTAATTGCAAAGCGTGCATCGCCAGCACGCCGCACACGTCAACTTCGCAAGCGCTCGAGAGCAGTGAGTCGCTCATCATGCTCATCACCGTGCACGGAACCACGCCCAAATTCTCTTCAAGCGAAGTCCAGCACTGCACGGCGCTGATCGCCACATTCGCGGATTTCATCCAGTCGTCTACAACGGCGCCGAGCTTGGCCATCTTCAGCAGGGCCGCCTGCGGAATTCCGCTGGTCGTCACGTAGCTCTCGATCGACTTCAGCTTCTTCGCGACTCCTTCGTCGTTATCCTTTATTCGGCTGATGCGCCCCAAGACCTCGCTCAAGTCCAGCGTCTCCACGGAAATCCCGCTGGCCTCGAGAAGTTTCTCGCTGTAGCGCACCGTATTGAACGCTGCCGGCCGCGCACCGATAGCTCCGATGCGCAAATTGCGCAAGCCTTTTACCACGCGGCACACACCCGCGAACCATTCCAAATCTTTCGAAAACTCCGCGGAGTCCGGCGTCTCGGTATGCACCGTAGTTAATGAATAGGGAATGCCGTACTGACGCAGATTATTGCAGGCCGACATTTTCCCGCAGAAACTATCCCTTCGATGCGTGATGGCCATTTTCCCGGGAGTGTCGGGCGTCGCCTGTACCAACACCGGCACGCTCAAATGTGAAAGCCGCATCGTGTCCGCAATAGCGCGTTCATCACCGAAATTCGGCAGCGTGACGATGACTCCATCAATTACATCGCGCTTCGATTGAAACAGCTCCGCACAGCGCTTTGCTTCTTCATAAGTTTCCACCGCGCCGTACTTGCTCTTCTCCGGGCCCAGGACGACGACATCCATCCCCGCTTTTTGCAGGGACTGGATCATTTCCTCACGGCCGGTCTTCGCCAGATGATCGGGAAAAAATCCGCGGTTCCCCACGATCACGCCCATCGTCATTTTTTGCTTGTTCGCCATGGCCCGTTCCGTCGTTTCACCGGTCAAATGTCAGACGCGTCCCTTACCCGGCGCGAAATAAATACAATAAGCGGCTCCGATCACGGCCAGGATGCCGCCCCACCAAACGTTGGCGTGCAAATGGAACAAAACTACTTTTTCCATCGGCGGGTGAAAGACCTCATATACGCCCGCGCCAAAAATCAATACCCCGTTGACCAGCAGGGAAAATCCAATGAACAGCCAAATGGAAAGCGATCCGCCCGATTTCATTTCGTTTCACCAGAAAAATATATTCACAGCCACGAGAGACGCGCCGACGACGCTAGCCCAGAACCACGGCCGCTGAAATACGCTCACATCGCCCTCGGACGGAATCTCCGTCACGCCATATACCAATCCCTTCAATTCAGACTCGGGCTTGGGCGCCGTTAGCATGCTCACCACGACGGTTACCAGCACGCAAATCACCCACGACCGCCATATCCCGTGCGTGCGGGGAAAGCGCTACGTAACGCAACGCGGTCGGATCAACTTTGACCCACGCCCACATTCCGATCGATGACAACGTCCCCGCCAACAATCCCCAAAATCCGCCTTTGGACGTTGCTCGCTTCCACAGCATTCCCAAAATCACGGTGCCAAATAGAGGCGCGATAAAAAAGCTAAAGAGCGCCTGCACGTAGTCCATGATGCTTTTGAAATCCATCACCAAATACGCCGTGCCCACGCTGATGATCACGCCGACGACGGTTGACCACCGGCCCATGTTCACGTAGTGCACGTCGCTGCCGTTTTTCTTGATCAGCGCCCGATAGATGTCGTAAGTCCACACCGTCGTAAACGCGCTTACATTGCCGGCCATCCCAGACATAAATCCTGCAATGAGCGCCGTAATTCCAAGTCCTAGCAATCCGGGGCCGCAATAGCGCGCCAGCATCAGAGGCAGCACTTCGTTGTAGCTGTGGCCGCCCGTCGCAATCGCTTGCGCTTCGCCGGTCAACTTCATGGGCAGAACTGCGATGGCCAGCAGCCCGGGCAGAATCACGATGAACGGCACAATCATCTTGAATCCCGCTCCAATAATCGGCGCCATCTTCGCGGAGCGAAGATCCTTCGCCGCCAGAACGCGCTGCACAACCAGAAAGTCCGTGGTCCAGTAGCCGAAGGAAATAATCGCACCGAGTCCGAAGACGATCCCAGTCCAATGAATCCCCATCGGATTGCCGTCGAATCTTCCGAGCGTGCTCCAAAGGTGCGTATATTCTGCCGACGCATTGGTAGCAATCCGCGCCTTCAATCCAGACCATCCGCCGGCATCAATCAATCCGAGGATTGGAATCAGCAGAGCCCCGGCCCAGATCAAAATGAACTGCAGCACTTCATTGAAAATCGCGGACCGTAATCCGCCGAGCGTCACATAAATAGCGACCGTCGCCGACGACACGATGATGCTGAAGTTGATGTTCCATCCGAGGACGATTTTCAAGACCAGCGCCATGGAATACATGTTGATGCCGCTCATCAACACAGTCATAAACGCGAAGCTGACCGACGAGAGCGCCCTGCTTGATTCTCCGAAGCGCAGTTTCAAATATCCGGGTACGGAGTGAGTTTTCGAGATGTAGTAGAACGGCATCATCACCAGCGCAAGAAACAACATCGCGGGAATTGCACCGATCCAATACCAGTGCGCAGCCAGAATTCCATATTGATATGCCGCGCCCGCCCAACCCATCAGTTCCAGCGCGCCGAGATTGGCCGATAGAAAGCTCAGCCCCGCGATCCACGCGGTCATTTCTCGTCCCGCCATAAAGAAATCCTCGCCGGTGTTCGATCGTCCCTTCAGATAAAAGCCGATTGCGAGCACCAGTGCGAAATAGAAAACAATGATGACGAGATCGACTGGGGAGAGATGGACAAGCCGGGAAGAAGTCTCGGAGGCGAGCAACAAAGTCATTCCTTTGTCCTCACTTGTCCGTAATACGCTTTTTGGCCATGCTTTCTCAAATAATGCCGGTCGTGAAGAGTCTTCCCGAGAGCCTCGGCATGCGGATTGATGCCCACCGTAAAATACGCCATTCTTGCGATGGCCTCGAGCATCCAGGCGTTTTCCGATGCCTTTCGCGCGTCGGGGCCCCAAGCGAAAGGCCCGTGATTCGCCACGAGCACCGCAGGAACGGCCGTTGTATCTGTCTTCTTGAATGTTCGAATTATCGCCGCTCCCGTGTTCGCTTCGTACTCGCTGTTGATTTCTTCATCTGTCATCGCTTCGGTTACCGGAATCGCGCCGTGAAAATGATCCGCGTGCGTCGTCCCGAAGCATGGAATCGGTTTTCGCGCCTGAGCCCATGCGGTGGCGTATTCTGAATGCGTGTGTGCAATTCCGCCGATCGATGGGAAAGCCCGGTACAGCGCGGCATGCGTCGGAAGATCAGAGGATGGGCGAAGACTTCCTTCGACCACCTTGCCCTGCATGTCCGTTACAACCAGATCCGTTAGTTCCATCTCGTCACACGGGACACCGCTCGCCTTGATGACGATCAGACCTTCCTCGCGGGCAACTCCGCTCGCATTACCGAAGGTCGAAAGCACCAAACGTTTTCGCACCAGATCCAGATTGGCCTCGAGGACTTCCTCACGTAATTTGGCTAGCAGCATTCGCCCTCAACTCTATAATGCTCTTGGCATTTCAAGGCATTGGCTATCGCACATCACAATACCTCCTCTTCGTTTGGTTCGAGCAAACCTCTCACGTCCGCCAATCCGGGTAGAGCTCTCTCCCGGCGCTCTATTTGCGAGTGGAAAATCGTAATACCGTTGTTGATCGGTAAGCCAGACCCGGCTTTAATTCCGTGGACGGAAAATTGGGATGATTCGGCGAATCCGGAAAATGCTGAGTTTCCAGGCAAAAACCGGTGCGGTGCGCATAAAACTCGCCGCCCTTGCCGCGATCTTTCCCGTCGAGAAAATTCCCGCTGTAGAACTGAAGGCCCGGTTCCGTCGTAGCTACTTCCAGGACGCGCCCACTGGTCGGTTCGAACACCTGCGCAGCAAGCTGCAAGCCGCCTTTTTCTGTTCTTTCCAGCACCCAATTGTGGTCGTATCCCTTTCCGAACCTGAGTTGCTCATCGTCTTGGTTAATTCGCGCTCCAATGGCCGTCGGCTTTCGGAAATCAAATGGAGTGCCGTCAACCGTGCGCAATTCTCCGGTCGGTATCAGCGTCGAATCAACAGGTGTAAATTCCCGCGCGCGAAGCAGCAATTGATGATCCACGATTTCCTGGCTCGCCACGCCCGACAGGTTGAAATAGCTGTGATTTGTTAGGTTGAGGACCGTATCTTTATCCGTACTCGCAGAATAATCAATCCGCAATTCGTTGGTCGCCGCCGGCAAAGTATAGGTAACCTTCAACTGCAGCGTGCCGGGGTATCCTTCCTCGCCATCCGGACTCGTGTAGCTCAACTCGAGAACTTGTGCATCGGCCCGTGAACGATCAACACCGGTCCAGACCCTCTTGTTGAATCCCGTAGTTCCTCCGTGCAGGCTGTTCGGACCGTCGTTTTTAGGAACATGAAACGCTGTTCCGTCGAGCGTAAATTGGCCGCCGGCGATTCGATTGCCATAGCGCCCGATCGTCCCTCCGAAGTACGATTTGCCCTGCTCGTAACCGTCGAGACTGTCGTATCCGAGCACGACGTCTCCGATTTTGCCGTTGCGATCGGGAACTTTCAGCGAGACCAGAGTCGCACCGTAACTTATTACAGACGCTTCGACGCTCTTCTTGTTGGTAAGAAGGAAGCGATAGATGGTGTCTCCGTCTTTGGTCTTTCCAAACTCTGAAACTTGCACCTTGCGCTCTCCGCCTTTCGCAATCAGTGAGGTTGTGAAAATCAGAAGAACCAGGAAGACGAAGACACTGGCGGCAGGTCTAATCATGAATCGCCCCCCGAAGCTTGTGAATGCATGAACGGCATTAAAGCTAAGGTAAGTAAACGTTTACCACTGTATTCGAGCAATTGCAAGAGGCAGACCGATCCTCTTTTTTTTAACGCGCATCGAAATTGCGATGGCCTTTCCGACGGCCACCCGTTGGGCAAGAACTTGAGATAGCGTATACTCCCTTGAACGTTATTTCTAAGTTGGAAGGGGCTTTGTGGATATTCGCGACATCGCCAAGCGGGCCAAAGTATCAACCGCCACAGTGTCGCGCACCGTCAACATGGCTTCAACCGTTGACGCGCAGTTGGCCAAACGCGTATGGAAGGCGATCGAGGAACTTGGGTATTACCCAAATCGCCAAGCCCGAGCCCTGGTCTCTGGAAGAAGCCGCGTTTTCGGGTTGATCGTTTCCGAAATCACCAACCCTTTTTTCCCCGAGATCGTCCAAACTTTTGAGACTCTCGCTGTCGAACAGAATTACGAAATTCTTCTGACCTCAACGATTCATGACCCCAAGCGCATGGAGCTCGCCGTCCGCCGCATGATTGAAGGACGAGTGGACGGGGTCGCAATTCTTACCTCCGGAATGGAAGATGAGTTGTTGGAGCACCTCCGTTTTCGTAACTTGCCCCTGGTATTCGTCGACGTCGGCCCCAAGGCGCCGCGCGTCAGTAACATCCGTGTGGACTACTCCGATGGAATTCGTCAGGCCGTTCAGCATCTGGCCGCCCTGCGGCACGAGCGCATTGGTTTTATAACCGGTCCCCTCAGGCTGAGATCCGCGGTAGCCCGAAAAGATGCATTTGAACAATCGATGCGTGAGCTTGGATTACGGGTGAAGCCCGAATCCATCGTCGAGGGAAATCACACGCTGGAGGGGGGCGAACGCGCCCTTCAGGAGATTTTCAGGCTGCGAGAACACCCGACCGCTCTTCTGTGCTCGAATGATATGACTGCGATTGGCGTTATGAAGGCGGCATTCGAACTGGGAGTCGGGGTTCCGCGGGCATTGTCGGTCGTCGGATTTGACGATATTCGTATGGCTGACTATATGATTCCGCCATTAACTACAATTCAGATGTCTCAGACGGAATTGGCAACACTTGCCTTTGACGCTCTTCTCAAGGAAGTGAAAAGAGAAACTCCCGCACCCCACGGAACCGAATTCGTTCTTAAAACGCGCCTGATTCTTAGAAGCTCGACGACATTCCCCCCGAGCCACAGTCAGACGAAATCGCGGCGGAGCGTCATAAAAACAGTGAAGTTGTTCCATCATCAATAGGCTTGGTTTCGCCAGGGCAAACTGCAAAGTCGACGCACGAAGCCTGTACCGAATTTGTGATTTCAAGCCACAGTGTCCTCTCCTGAAGGTTGCTACTCTCCGCGTCTTCGCTTCAATCCAACGTAAACGTTTGCTTCCCAATTTTCCGGCGGAAGGATTGCCTAGACACTTTCGACAGTTTCAGCGAATGGCTGTAATCGCGTCAAGGCGCAAAAGCTCGGACCTCGACAAGTCGAAACGTCGCAGGAGAAGCTGGGTTGGTCAGAACAATGCGCAATTTCTGCGCGGAAAGTGGTAGAAAAGTAATCGTATTTTCCCCATTCGCGAGCGGCTGTTGCGGAGCACGCTGCTGCTGCGGAATCTCCTGCCAGCCGCCCGGCGTCTGATATTGCACGCGGAAGGCTGAAGGCGCCTTGTATTTCTCGCCGTCCGCGAAAAAATAGAGTTCGACGGAGCCGATTGTGCGGCGCTCTCGAAAGTCGATGGCGTACCAGCTTATGGGACTGTTGTCGGAGGGCGCGGGACCAGCCGTTCGGATTGCTCGAGAAGAACCAGAGTCGCCCGTCGATAGCTTCACCGGCCGCCGTTGGTGAAACGCTGGAGGAAGCAGTAGCTAAAGGGCCGCCAGGAACGCCTGGATTAACTGCGAAATTCACTCGCACACCGGCCCGCTTGCCGATTGGCTTCGCTGCGCCGGAAGCCCCCGGCGGTAATGGAATCAGAGTCCGTGCAAGCGGCCCCGATTTGAGGAGACATTCTCCGTCAACGAACACGAACAGCCCACGTCCGATCCCCTAGCGGCTGCCGTCGGAATCATAAATCACACTGACGTCATGGCCGTGATACGCCACGTTCTGAAGGTCAAAGTAGCGTATGCGCGCCTCATTTGGCTTTGAATCTGTTGTGATCAGCGGATCGAGTTCCAGGTTTTCGTCCGCGCGCGGTCGAATCCCGATCAAGCCGCTTATAACTGGATCAACATACGTGGAATGGTTGTAATGGTGCGAACGAGCCAGCCCAACAATTGGCGCGCCCGTATCCGGGTTGTAGTCCTCTTGAATGTCGGCGTAATCGGGCGACGAGTAATGTTGATGGGTGTACTGCCGCAATAGGCGCAGGTAGTCGGCTCGCGTGATGACTGACTGTGAATAATCGTCCAGCAAATTGGCTAGCGCAGTGAGTACCTGCGAGGTCTGGAACGGCCACGATGGCCCGTTCCACTGGCACTCCGGCATACCCGTCGCCTGATCGTAGCGATACTGTGTTACATAGCGCGGATACGACGGTTCCACGGTGCGGAGCCCGTATGCGCCGGCGAACTCCGCCGCCGACAACAGATGCCGCCACGCGATGGCATAGTCCGCAAGATTGGACGCATCGTTTGGAGGTAGTTCGTAAAACCACGGAACGAAGCCTACGAGCTCACGCCCGCGAATAGACTCACCCGCGGTTACATATTGCGTGGAACGTTGATAGCGATCCATGAAGTGCTGCAGCTCAGGATTCCAAAGCTGAGTCAGCACAGCCGACCGGATGTTCTCCGCGCGTCGCGCATAATCGGCAGCCACATCGGGATTGACGGACAGACTGGCCAAGCGCGCAATAGCCTGTGCGTTGGCGAATTGGTAGCTGTTGATCGAAGGCCGAAAGGCATATCCGCCGGTAAATCCGTTGTCATTCTGATCGGTGCCGGGTTTCTCGATGAAGCCCGCGCCCGAAGCGTCAATGGATGCGATCGAGTATTCAGTAGCATCGAGCAACGGTTCAATCCAGTAAAGATTGCGCGTCCGATCGAAATGATCGTCCCAAAGATTGAAGATGTGCTGCATCGTGTCCAGATGACGAAGCGCAGGCCCAGGATCGCCCGTCACGCGGGTACTGCTCTCCGTGGCAGCCGCGATGGACTCGGAGAAATGCCGGTCATTTGCGCCGCCGCTGTACAGATGATCGATCAGGCTGTCAACGATCGATGGATCCCGTAACCAGCGCCCTTCCATGATGTGAAAAGACGCGGAGTCATTCAGGTCGGTATACGGCTGCCGCGCCCACGGAACGTTTTCGAGGAACTCGAGGACGGTTGTGCCCTGCGGTCCGATATCGCGGATATGTGAACGAAAAAGCATCCACCGGTAGTAGTAAATCTGTTGGATCTCAGCATCGTCGATCTCGAGAAACGGAATATTGCGGAGGAACCACGGAGCGTCAGCACCGAAGCCCAACCGTCCATCAGTTCTCAATTAATCGACAATCTCAACGCATCGATTCATCTCCGCGCCCTACTCACGGACTTATTTCTCTTGAGTGATATTTTTAGGATGACCGTTCGCGATTCGGCTGAACCAGTGCGGAAGTGAAGCGTTGCCCAGTCGGAGTGGATTGCCCGGCCGAAAGCTTCTATAGGCTCGTTTTTTCACACAACCACGGAATCTCCCAAAATCTGATCCGTTCCAAAACGAGCATGATTCCTTTCGCGTTTGTGCTCCAAGTTGGGCCAGTAAATCTCAGATATGTGGCGAAGCTTTCTGACAAAAGCCCATGGGGAATATGTCGCTTCCGCTATGTAGAGGATACGGGCCCAAACCCGCCTTAACGAGCGACTGTGCAGTTGCAGATCGTTGCGATCGAGACGAATCCTGGTAGGAATCATCTGCCACTTTTGGGGGGCGGTTCAGGGTGAACTCCAACTCCCTTAACACCGCAATTATCTGCCCGAGAGAGCGGGAGTCAGCCGCTCGACCCATCAAGTCTGGTTTCTGCGGAACCTCAATATACGTTTCAGGTTGAGCAACGGAAACGGTACAATGCACGCCGACTCGGGAGTAAATTCACCTTGAATGCAAAGCGGACCATCTTTGAGCTGTATTTTGATTATATTCAGCACTTTGGTTCGTCCATCTCGCCACGGTCGATGCTGCGGCTCACATCGGAGCTGGGCATCGCACCGAGCGCGACACGCGCCGCTCTGTGCAGGCTTGCGAAGCTAGGGTGGTTGCAGCGAAGTACCGAAGCGAATCGCACGTTCTATGCACTGACACCAGTGGGCCGCGAGAGGCTAGAGGAGGTGCGGCCCCGCATGTTTTCTCCGCGACACGCCACTTGGGACGGCCAGTGGACCATCCTGACTTACTCGGTGCCCGAACGGTTGGGGCAGCATCGCGACCGGTTGCGCCGCGAACTGACATTTCTTGGATTCGGATCGATGACGCCGGCAACGTGGATAAGTCCGAATCCAGTTGTTGAAGTGACCCTGCGTCACCTGGCCTTGCGGAATCTTGACCAATACGTTCACCTGTTTCGCGCGCGCCAGGTGAGCGCCCAAACGCAATCCGCACTCATCAAGCGCTGCTATAATCTGGACGCCGTCCAGCGGCATTACGGCCGTTTCATTAAAAGTTGGCGCGGATATCGAGAGAAGATCACCGCTGCAGATCGTCCGAGTGACGATAAGTGCTTCGTAGCGAAGATGCGCCTGGTTTACGATTTCGGAGATTTTCTTTACCTCGATCCTTTTCTCCCGTCGGAGCTCTTGCCTCAAGGATGGCTCGGCTATGAAGCATGGCGCCTCTTTCGTGATTCGTATCTATTATTATTGGAGCCGGCGTTGTCTTTCTTTGAGAGTTGTTTTGAGGGGCCTACGAGATCGGCGCAAGAACAACGCGAGAGCCGGTTACGAGCTCTCGATCAGACGCCAACAGAGGTGTGACGGGGAAATAATCGACAGGGAGATCGCGAAGCTCGGGAGATTTCCATGCGGATCGTGCCAACGGGATCAGCACTCTCAGTTCAGGCTAGTTTTTACGGAGTGGGGAGAACATAATGAAAATCGGTGATGCGCCCCTCCGGATTGTCTTTGAACTCAACCCGGACGCGAGTGCCCGGTTCCAAACGCTCGGCCGCGCTTTTTACATCGCTCAAATCAAGTCCGCGCACGAAGTTGATCATTGCGGTGCTCACGCCATCCAACCGGACGTATGCAATGGCATATGGCGGCTTCGGAAGATTTTCAAATTCGGCCGTCACTATCGTTGCGGCTTCGATCACGCCCTCGAGACCGGCTTCTATCCATCCACTGCACGGTTCGAAGGATCTCTCGCAGTATGCGCGCGGCGGTAAGAATGAGAGCTTGCATTTGTCGCAGTAGGTAGCGAGAATTTTTTTCTGCTTCAAGCCATCGAAGAATTTTCCCGCAACCTTCCCAACTGAATACTTGTAACGAACGTGCCATTCACCGTAAATGACGTTTTCATTCTTGTCCGAGCCTTGCTTCACCATATGATCGCCACCTTATCGTTTTGATCTGAAGTTCACTTTATATGTAGTCGGCGCCGAGAATCGTGCAATTAACAAATTGGACGGAGCCACCGATCGCCGTCGAAAGCGCATTTTGTACTCCCGCCACTTGTCCCTCGCCAGCTTTTCCCATCACCTGCAGAGCGGCATCGGCCACACGCACGAGCCCGGTAACGCCGATCGGATTACTACACAAAGTTCCGCCGGAGGGATTGACGCTGAGCAACGCGCCCATCTCGAACGCCCCTTCATCGCTGAGGTTCTGGGCTTGGCCCCGCTCGCAGAATCCTAGAGACTCGAGTTGTGGAAATTGCGTCGAGCTGAACGGATCGTAGAGCTCGACAACTTGAATTTCCTTCATCGGATTCGTGATACCGGACTGCGCGTACGCTTCCTTGCCTGCGGAAACAAACTCAGCTTCGTCCGACAGCTCCGCGTCTGCAAACGGGCCGACTCTGTCGCCCATGAAAACTGTACTGGTCCTCCCGCCGATGCCATTGATGAACGCGGGCCGGGAACAGTGGCTTTTTGTGACTTCCTCGTTTGCGAGAACGACGGCGGCAGCTCCCGCCGAGCGAGGGCATATGTCAAACAACTTGTAGGGCCAGGACATCCGCGGCGATTTCATTACATCATCAACCGTTATGTTTCCTTTTAGGTGCGCGTATGGATTTTTAAGAGCGTTCTTGCGCGACCTCACCACGACGCGTGCAAACTGTTCTTCGGTCGTTCCGTACCTATGCATGTAGCGCTGAGTCGCAAGCGCTGTCATAGTCACGGTGTTCAGAGCGAAATCATGCTCGTAAAACAAATCCCAAATTAGATTCAACACATGTTGGGCGTCCGGAGTTTCGGTTACGCGGTCAGCACCGACCACTAGGACGGTGCGATACATTCCGGAGGCGACGTGCGCATATCCGGCATGCAACGCCGAGCCTCCGGTAGCGCCTCCCGTGTGCACGCGCATAAAGGGTTTTCCGGATGCCCAGACCAAATCTACTGCCCACTTATCCACATCGTTGACTCCCATGAACTGCGTCGGAGCCATCGAGAATACGACAGCATCTATATCGTCGGGAGTGAGTCCGGCATCGTCGAGAGCTGCCTTTGCAGCTTGCTGCGCCAGCTCGACATAAGTTTTGTCTACGATATTATTTTTGAATACCGTTTCCCCGACACCGATAACGGCCACACGGTTTTTCGGCATTCCTAAGCTCCCTCGAAAATTGCGACGGCGTTGCCCTGCTGCGCAAATCCGTGACACCCGTGCGCCGCAGCCCTCTTAGTTCCTTTTACCTGGACCGCGCCGGCCCGGCCTGAGATCTGGAGCACGGCCTCGGCGGCATTCACCAAACCCGTGCAGAAATAAGGGTTCTGTGCAAACGGCCCTCCCGATGGCGAGACGTTGCAAGAGTCAGGTAGGCCAAGGGCGCGGCGGAATGCCACTTCGTGGAACGCCGTCTGGCTGTCGAGTTCGACGACGTCGAGTAGACTGAAATCCCGCAGGCCGCTCATCGCAATTGCTTTTTGAAACGACTCTTTAAATCCAGTTAACGCGGACAGGCGCTTCTTGCCGAGCTGATAATTGTCCACTCGCCACGCCACTCCTGATAGGCGGGCGAGTGGCCGCCTGTGAGGATGTTTCTTCAGCCATGCGCCGGAACAGACGACCATCGAGACACCGCCATCGGTAACTGGCGCCTGTTGCATTTTGCGCAGCGGAGCGGCCACGTATGGAGAAGCTTCAATCTCCTCTAGCGAAGGGACGGCCGCTCGCATCCCGCGTTCGTTGTCACTTGCTCGCTTATAGCTGGCGCGGACCGCGCCATTGGCATCCGATTCGCTGATTCCGTACGCGTCGCAGACTGCGCGCGCAAAAAAGCCATCGGCAATTGACGCATTCAGGCCAATGTCCCGCGTGTAGAAGGGCTCGCAGCGCATCCTCATTACGTCTTCAAAAGGCGCCTTTGAACTTTTGTTCCAACTGGAAAGGAGACCGAGGTGAAATCTTCCCGACTCGATTCGCATTGCCTCCAGGCACAAGCCGATCAGCCCAGAATCTGTAACTTTGATCTCGTCTTTCAGATAGGCGCCAGCGGGCGCGGAAAGAAGCATGCTCGAGATGCTTCTTCCGTCGAGTTCGTCGCAAGCGGCGATGGTGACGTGATCCAATTCGTCGCGGGTAATCCCGGCATCATCGAGGGCCGCCTTCGCAGTATCAAAAACCATTTCCTCGAGACGCTTATCCGCAACCCAAGATGAGGCCGGGTGCAGTGCCAAGCCGAGGACGTAAGTATCCAATGGGCTAACCTCCAATCGAGCAATTGGCTGAGCGAGCGGTCGCCGGCGGACAGTTATTGCCTAGAGGGTGGTCCGCCGGCAGCAAGATGGAACTCGACCGTACGCAACTGTTTTGTCGTACCGCACTATGAGCGCTTTAGCTCGCTAATCGCATTTCTTGCTTCGCGGTCGAGATCATCCACGACTTTGCAGGGTGCATCGAAGAACATCGCTGCTCGCTCTTTCCACGTGTGCGGAATTCCCAATCTTTAATTCACACGAAAGGCAAACTGCGATAGCGCACGGCGAAACGGCCCTCATGCAGTCATACTAGAAAACATACTTCAGCCCGAACTGGATTAGACGCGGTGCTACGATTGTAGAATTGATGACCCCCAGACTCGGCAGGTGCAGATACTCGCCAGGATCCCCGAATTGAGCGTGGTTGAAGGTGTTAAAGAATTCAGCTCGGAAATCCAGATGTGCCTGTTCCGATAAGCCCCCCACTCGCGTGGCCTTGGCTATGGAGATATCCCAATTGTCCTGCCCGGGGCCGCGCAAGATGCCCCGGCCCGTGTTGCCGAAGTCCGTGCCCGTCGTTCCTGGCCCTCCGACGGACACCACCGGTGGTGCGCAGAACGCGGCGGCGTTGACGTAGTCATTCAGGCGAGCTTTCACCGAACCCGAAGTCCCCACATCCGAGTTCGACATCCCTGAGCAAAATTCGGCACGGCTGGAGAAATTAATGCCTCCGTAATACGCCGACCCTGCCAGGAAATCAACAAAAGTCAACGGGTCTCCGCTTTGCAGCGTCGTTACGCCCGAAACAGACCATCCTGTCAATACTTTACCCAATAACTCACGGCCTTGATGATAGCCAGGGAGTTGGTAGTCGTAATTGAAAATGATGCGTTGTGTTCGGTCGAAATCGGCCGGGCCGTACGCTTGTCTGAGATCCGAGGGATTATTGCTATCACCTCCGACGTCTCCTCCGCCACCTTCAAAATCGGTCAGCGTTTTGCTGTATGTATAGGCCGCTTGGAACGTTAGCCCGTGAGAGAACTGCTTTCGCACCGAAATCTGCAGCCCGTTGTAGTTGCTATTATGATCCGCGCAAGTACAGAGGACACTCATCGGCCCAAAACCGACCCATGGAACGCGGAGATACGCATTGCCAGCCGTATTCGTAGTGATCAGCGTGCCGTCTTGCGGGTTCGTGATGGGGTTGGCTGGACTCGCCAAGAGAGGTATGTTGTTGGCCTGATATGCAGCCACCACGTGATCGGCTCTGTTTCCAGCGTAGCCAACTTCCAACACCCACGTGGGCAAGAACTGATATTGGACATTGAGGGTTTCGGCCAATGTCTTCGGAGTGTTCCATGGACCGAGATACGCATTCGTCTGTACCTGGGAGGGAACCTCGGGTACCACGCGGGGGACGAACCCTAGAGGAGGCAAGTTAGGCCATGGGGTTTGGAACGTGGCTGCGGGTTGCAGCGAATTCGACAGACCAACGTTAAGAGCAAGAGGCGGTTGGTAGTTCAAGGGGAAGAAGAGCACGTTGCCGTTTGTTTCCTGATAGTAGATGCCCCAACCGCCGCGCACCACGAGATTGCTACTGTGCAGCGGTTGCCACGCGAAACCGATCCGCGGCCCGAAGTTGCTCAATGGCATGCGCTGCTCTTGACCGTATGGAGTCGAGCGACGCGTTACACCTGGCGGCGGCGTACCCGGATAGTTCGAAGCGACATCGAAACCGACGAGAGTTCCGCCCGGGGGTGGGATGGGAACCGAATCAAGGGCCTTGGTCGAAAGATTCCCAACGTATCCACGCGAATCCCTCATTCCGCCAAAGTACTCCCATCGCAAGCCCAGGTTCACCGTCAGCCGGCGAGTCAGCTTAATGTCGTCCTGAGCAAAAGTTGCATAATCCCTTATTCTGAAGGAACCGTACACTCCGCCCGGCACGGACTCGCTCTCCAGTGGGCCCGTGGTTGAAATATTGCTCATCGGGTCTCCTGCTGCGGCCGTTCCGTTTTGCGTGGCGTTCTGTCCCAGCAGAAAGTCATTAAAACTTGCGAAGGTGATTTCTCCGCGCGCAACCGCCGCTACTGACTCTATAAACCGGACGTTCTCTCCTTCGAATCCCACGCGGACTGTGTGGATTCCGTGGTTCCAGGAAAGGTGGTCGCCAACGAGGTACGTGGTCGGAGCCGAGTAGCCATTGTCGGATGCGGCTCCGCCCATCGAAAAAAGTCCATTGATCGTGATCTCAGGAAGTTCGTTGAGCCATGCGTTTAATGGCGTCATGCCGAATTGCTGCGGCGTTACAAACTGGGAGCTGCTGTCGTGCCAGAGCGAATGAGTAAATCCAGCCCTCACTTCATTGACAAGATTGGGCGTGAGTACTGAAGTCAGCTTCAAGACGCCGTTGAAGGTGTTGCTCTTGATGATTCCTGGATTGCCCGGCAGGCACGTAGCGCCGCAATCAATTGAAAGTATCTGCGGGTCACGGGACCAAAACACCCGCTCGGAGAGGGTGTTCCTGGGCGATACGACGTAATCAAGGTTGACCAGGAATTGGTCTTCCAAATATGTCGCTGGTTCGCTGAATATCGAAGAACCGTTCGGATTCTGCGGATTGGGAATCCAGTATTGTCCGCTAGGCGTTTTCTGCTGAAGGTAGGCCAGAGCGACAGGATTTATGTTCGAGCCATCGCAGGCGACGGCGCCGCCGTTGACTCCCATGCCCCCGTTGACCCCGCAGAATAGAGCGCCGTAAGTCGCGGCGGTTGCGGTGCCGCGGTCAACGCCAAAAAGCTGACTTGGCAAGAACGGAGTGGACATGCTGTCCGACGATAATCCGTTGGCCTGCCGCGTTCCCTGATACGAACCGAAGAAAAATAGCTTGTTCTTGAGAATGGGGCCGCCGACGCTTCCGCCGAATTGATTTTGCCTCATGACAGCACGGGGCTGGCCGGACGCATTACTGAAAAAGGAGTTTGCATCCAAATCTGTGTTTCGCAAAAACTCCCACGCCGCTCCGTGAAACGTATTCGATCCTGACTTAGTCACTACATCTACGTTCGCTCCCACGTTCCGGCCGGAACCCGCGTCGTATTGCGATGTTTGGATCTTGAACTCGGCAATCGCATCCGGGTTGGGAATGGCGAGTTCGGCATAGAAAGTGTATTCCGCGTTGTCCGTGCCCGAGCCGAAATTGTTGGTCTGCTGGCCGTCCATCTGAAAATTATTGGCTGAGTAAATACTCCCGTTCACAAATAATTGCGAGGACCCTGCTCCAAGGTTCGCAGCGTTGGTCACGTTGCTGGTGACGCCGGGAGACAGCGACAGTACCTGAGTGTAGTTTCGCGTTGTCAGCGGGAGATCGCTGATTTCTTTGCTCCCCACCAATGTTCCCTCAGTGGACGATTGTGTCTGGAGCTGTTCCGTAACTTCCGAGACAGTCACGGATTGCTCGACGCTTCCAACGACCAAAGCGCCATCAAGTTCATCTGTCTCGGTAACATTGACTTGCGCCGCATTTATATAGAGGGTTTTGAAGCCATTGGCCTTGAACTCCACCTTGTACGTGCCCGGTGGCAGAAGGGGAAAAGTGTAGGCGCCATTACTTCCGGTGACCTCACTGCGGGTTTGGCCCGTCTGATTATTTGTGATCGTCACGCTGGCCCCGGAAATCACAGCGCCCGAGGGATCTTTAACGAAGCCTGTAAGCGCTCCAGTCCCGCCAGTTTGCGCCAACGCACCCGATGCGCAGAGAAATCCGGCGAAGAAAACAACAATAGGTAAACGCTTCATGTGTCCCCCGAGTAGAAACCCAACTCAGCCGCAGAGCAATGCCACCAGGGCGCCGTAGGTCCAGCGTGTACGGTTTGACGCATATTTTCGATGCGAACTATCACCTTCTCTGTGGACATGCGATGGCGCGCAATCTATCCCCAATTGAATATTGCTGTCAAGAGGATTGTTGCATTATTGTTGCCAACAGCGACCATAGTGTAATATTGACCATGTAACTGGAGTCGCACCGGAATCTACCAAGGTCCGGTCTGGGCACGCAATTCTGGCAAAGCGCCTGGGTGTTGCCGATTCTGAAATCACCAATTCATTCTCGATGCGATGGATTGGCAGGCATGCGACGGTTGACTCGATCAAATGTCGCTGCCGGTTCTGAGGAACGCCCCGCTGTTGCGATCAAAGTCTTCCCCAATCAATACCTGCACCTCATCCGCTAGAGTACCCTCAGCTGTTCAATTCTGGATAGCTGTCAGGCTAGATACTAAAGGCATACATATCAGTAACATAGCAAAGAAGCGCCAGATCTGAATTGCGATCGGCAAGCCAACCTAGCGGTCTACGCTCAGAGTCAAATGCAGTTAGTTACATGCAGGCTAAGTTCCCAGAAGATATTCGCCACCGAGTGAGTACGTATTCAGCATGCAAAATGACTTCATGCCGATCGGGGCCGTTAGTGGTTAGCGCGATACCGGCGGCAACAAAACCTCCGGGAGCGACGCGCGCGATGCAAATGCGACCGCGCGTCGCGATACACAATATCACGTTACGACGCTTAATTCGTCATCCCGCCGCGCATAGGGTGTAATATCAGGAGGCGAGGAAGGGCCGCAGTCGAATTAAGTTGTACCCGTCGATTTAATGCAACAGACTAAGTTCGACAGGTTTTCTGTGGTAGAAATTCACGAATGCGCGATCTATTGGACAATTTCTCGACGTCGAACGTAACTATTGATCTCAAGCACGGCAATCGGGATCGGTACATCGCGTGCTGCTTGCTGGATTGTGGGCAAGAGCTTGCCCTGTTGGACCCGGGCCCTACATCTACTCTTGGAGAACTGGTACGAAGCCTGGCTGAGAGGGGCGCCTCCGTCTCGGACATCGGGACGATCCTACTCACGCACATCCATTTCGATCACGCAGGAGTGACTGGCACACTCGTCGAACAAAATCCTCGAATCCGCGTGTTTGTACACGAGCGAGGCGCCGCACATTTGATAGACCCGGCGCGGCTTTTGAAAAGTGCCTCGCGCGTGTTCGGGTCAAACATAGAAGAGTTTTGGGGAGCATTTAAACCAGTGCCTGCCCAGAATCTGACTGTATTGAATGGCGGTGAGGATATCACCATCGGAGAGAGAAGATTCGAAACTCTCTACACTCCGGGGCATGCGATCCATCACGTCAGCTATTTCGAAATGGACAGCAAGGTAGCGTTTGTGGGAGACGCGGCGGGCGTCAGAATCACCGACTCCTATGTGTATCCCGCGACGCCGCCGCCCGATGTTGATTTGGCGCAAATAAATGAAAGCGTGAATCTCATAGAAAGCCGCCAACCACAGCGCTTATTTCTGACTCATTTTGGTTTGGCGGGCAACGTCAAATGGCATATGACCGAGTTTCGCAAGCGCCTCGAGCGTTGGAGCGAATTTGTTCGCCTGTCGCTCGACCACGACGCAGATGATGCGAGCCGCGCCCAAAACTTTTCAGAAATGGTGAAGGCGGAAATGTCTTCGCTGGTGACTCCGGAAGAGGTTCTCTGGTTCGAGCATTCGATATCGTCGCGGCACAATTGGTATGGACTAGCTCGCTACTGGCGGCGCCAGCGCGAACTTTCGTCCGGCGCATCAAAGTGACGGCGCTTGGCGAACTGGAATGGCGGCCAATATCAGAGAAGGGTTCGCGCGTTATTCGAAGCGAGGAGAGCGCCTGTCCTGAAAGGCGCGCAATCCTTCTTGGGCATCACGGCTTCTAATCCACTCCAAGAACGTGTCCACTTCCAGGTCAATCGCTTCGTTCAATGGTTTTTCCGCTCCGCGGTTCACGAGATATTTCATTGCCTTCAAACCGCCTCGGCTCTTCGCCGCAAGGTTTTGTGCCAGAGCCATGCTCTGCTCCCGCAACTCCGCCAGAGGAACCGATCGGTACGCCAAACCCCACGCGACTGCTTCGTTCCCGGACAAACGTGCGCCGCTTAGCAATAATGCCAGCGCTCGTTGCCGGCCGATGAGCCGTGGCAATCGCTGGCTTCCGCCGCCGCCGGGTATGAGTCCAAAGTTGGAATGCTGATCTCCGATCACGGCGTTGTCCGCGACGATGACGATGTCGCAGGCCTGCATCAGCTCGAAACCGCCAGCGAGCGCATATCCCTGGACGGCTGCAATCACCGGAATCGGCGCCTCTTCGATAGAAAAGAATGCACGGTTAATTTGCTCGATGAACTCGCGCATTTTTTGCGTTTCGGCCACGCAACGTAAATCCGCTCCGGCGCAGAAGTTCTCGCCTGCCCCTTCTATCAGGACGACCCTTACCTGGTTTTCCAGCTCGCGAACGGCCTGCTCGATTTCAAGCACGAGCGTGTAATTTAAGGCGTTCAGAACGTCAGGCCGATTCAGGAGGAGGCGTCCAATTTTGCCGTCGATCGATACTTGAAGTGCTTGCCATCCGTTGCTCATGTTGCGCTCCGCTCGAAGGATAGTAGAGGCATCGAAAGAAAAAGCGCAGATGCCCGGCTGAAGCCGGCCGCTACAAGTGCAGGGGCGGCGATTTTGCTCATTGACCACAGACAGAGTTTCATTTTCATGAGTAGCGGAGAGGGCCCAGAGGAAATCCAATCCGGCGCGCGCGGCCGACTTGACGATGCGGGTTCGAAACTCAACTCTTACGTTTTTCCTGCTCTTTCAAACTGGCGCTCACCACGCTTCGGATCTTTTCGATAACTCCGACGTCCTCAAGGCCCGTGATGTCGCCGCGTGCCGCGCCCGTTGTCACAATCTCCTGCAAGAGGCGCCGCATGATTTTTCCGCTGGATGTTTTGGGTAGAACTTCACTGAAGTAAATCATTCCGGGCACGGCAATTTTTCCGATCGCTGACTCGACACGCCCGCACACCTTTTGTTTCAGTTCGGCTGACGGCTCGCGTCCCGTCCGAAGGATGACGAACGCCACCGGCATCGAGCCCTTTATATCATTCGGCACGCCAACAACGGCAGTCTCCGCAACGCCTTCGCACTCCATAATCGCGCTCTCGATTTCCATCGTGCTTAGCCTGTGCCCCGCCACATTGATTACGTCGTCGGTGCGGCCCAATACCCAAAAGTGGCCGTCCTTATCTTTGACCGCCGCGTCGTACGTGCAATAGCATCCCGGAATTCGCTCGAAATATTCCTGGACGTAGCGCTCCGGCTGCTTCCATAGACCACGCACCAGTGTCGGAAACGGCGCAAGCACGACGAGATTACCCGGCATGTTCGGGCCGAGTGACCGGCCCTGGTCGTCAACTACATCCAAATTCGCGCCGAAAAATGGAGTGCCGCAGGAACCCGGTTTCATTGGAGTCAGCCATGCCGCGCTGGACAATGGGCAGCCACCGAGTTCCGTCTGTCCCCACATGTTGTTGATATACGCGCGGCCTTTGCCAAGCTTTTCATCGGTCCAATGCCACGCCTCTGGATTAAGCGGCTCGCCCAGAACGCAGATGGTATCGAGGTCCGGCAACTCGTTGGCTTCGCCAAGCGTGTCGCCATGGCGCATTAGCCCGCGTACAACTGTGGGAGCAGTCATGAGTTTGTTCACATGATATTTGTTGGCCACTTTATAGAAGTGATCCGGGTGCGGCCAATCTAGAGCGCCTTCGTAGAAAATCGTCGTCACACCGTTGGATAAAGCGCCGACGATGCCCCAGATGTGCATTGTCAACCAACCAATATCCGCTGTGCACCACAGCACGTCGTTCGGATGATGGTCCAATTGGTATTTCGCGTAGATGTAACAGTTGACGAGAAAACCCATTCCGGAGTGAATGACGCCTTTTGGTTTGCCGGTGGTGCCGCTGGTGTAGAAGACGATGGCGGGCTCATTGCCTTCGAGTGGCTCCGGAGGACATTCGGGGCTGGCCTTCAGCATCAAATCGTCCCACCAATGGTCTCTGCCCGGTTTCATGTTCGCCGGAGCTCCGGTTCGCTTTACGACTACGACGGCGTGGACGCTCGGGAGAGACTGAATCGCCTCATCAACTTTGTCCTTGAGTGTAATTAGCTTGCCGCGCCGCCGCACGGCATCGGCAGTGACGATCACCTTTGGCTCGAAGCCGTCAACGCGGTTCTTTAATGACTCCGCCGAAAATCCAGAAAAGATCGTATTGAAGACGATCCCCAGGCGAAAACAAGCGAGGACCGCAATGACCGTTTCCGGAAGATTCGGCAGGAAGATCGCGACGGGATCGCCCTTTTTCAGTCCGAGGCCGATGAGCACGTTACTGAAGCGATTCACTTCGTGGTACAGCATCCGGTAGGTATAAAACTTTGTTTCGAAACTCTCGCTCTCCCAGATCAGCGCGACTTTGTTGTCCGCGCCGTTTTTCAAATGGCGATCGAGCATGTTCGCGCACGGATTCCCAACACCGCCGCAGAAATATTCGAAATGCGGGAGATCGCCTTTGCGGACAGAGTGCCAGGGCTTAATCCACTCGAGTTCTGAGGCGGCCTGGGCCCAAAAGCGATCGGGATCTTGCTGCGAAAGGCGCAGCATTTCTTCGAATGCCGCGGCGCTGCCAATATTTGTTTTCGCCGCTCGCTCCGCATTGGGCATGCGAAGCGAGCTGGCGCTAATCATTGCAAGTTCATCGCCGATTTCGCTCATCGAAAGTATTGTGCCCGGACATTGCGAGATCGATCTGACGTAACTGCGCCTCCTGGAAGGAGGCACTCGCTTCGCGACCTACGATACGGCACTGATCAGTGCTTCTCGCTGCCGGTGTTTGCCATTGGCGCCAATTTGACCACGCCGACGTTGCCTTCGATCGAGACTTTCGTGCCGTATTCCGCCGAATCCTTTTGCTGCTGCTGAAGAAATTTTTGGGCCATCTCCGGCGAAGGGATTCTAGGCGCCCCACGATCGGCGCGGCGCCGTTCCCATCCCAGATCAATCGGATAGATTCGAAGCTCCGACAATTGGTTGTGATCGAATCGAGAAACGACGATCGCGCTATCATAGATGGGCTCGCGAGGCATGTGATCCCAGAAGTTGGCGGCAAAGCTAGCGTCGTCCATTGCCGCGATCTCCGGCCCGTAGGATTCACGCTCCTCAGCCGAGGACGGCTGAACGGCGAGGTTAATTTCGAAAAACAGGTCACCTAGGCTGTGGAATATGGGCCTATTTTTGTAAATCTCAATCCCCAGCATGTGGTGCGGCCCCGTTCCCACCCATTCATCCGCGCCCGCATCAATGGCCTCATGGGAAATTTGAGTGATGAAATCCGCTCCGGGCTCCTGGTGAGCGTGGATCATCACGATCAGAAAATCGCAATTCTGTTTTCCGCTTCGAATGCTCTGCACAATCTCGTGCTCATCGAGCGGATTCATTTTGTAGCTGAATCCAGGCTTGTCCCCGATTCTGTACCATGTCCCGAAGAGATAAAGTTCGTCGGGACCCAATGTATTCATGAATTCGTAGACCGGCGCTGAAAGGCTGTCCGCCGCTACGTTCCGATTGTTCCCCGATTGGCTGCTCCTCGGATAAGCATCGCGGATCTTATGCAGAGCTTCCATTTGATCCGCAGTAACGATGGTGTAGCGAATCAGGCGGAGAGGATTGGCTCCGGGCCTGGGGGGCATTTTACCATTGGCATTAATTGGGATCTGCTGTGGATCGGAAATCGACGAATTGATCGAAATCAATCCGACGCGGCCTTTTGGCGTATCATAATATTGCGCTTCACGAGCTAGATCCCGCGTCTCTCCGTCGCCAGCGTGCACGATGCCCGCTTCATCCAGCCAGCGGTCAGTCTCGCGCGCACCATCGATACCCCAATCGCTCTGGTGGTTGTTAGCACGTCCCACCATGTCAAGCCCCATCGCCTTCAGATCTTTTGCTACTCCTGGCTCTCCATTGAGCGCCCAATAGTGGCTGATAATATTTTGCGGGACCTTGTACTGCCGGTAGTCCACGATGGCACCCTCGTAATTGCCTACGCTGACGTCTGCAGAATGAAATATCGCTGCGATAGGTTTATTTTCCGGATTTGGCGTTGCCGGGTGGGCCTCGATAATGTCGCCGACCGCGGCGACGGTAAATCCATCCGGTACGTTCGTGGCCAAAGGATCCCGGCCTTGATCCTGCGCGGCAACCACAGCTCCGCGCTGAAGGAAAAAGGCGAGGCCCACGCAGACTCCAACCAGATTAGCCGCCACGAAAAACCGGGCCAAAGTTCGAAAACTGTTCATTTTCATCTTCCGCCCCCTATAAGCTTTCTTGAGGCCCCAAGCCGCAGCTCGGCGGTAACTTTCCACCGCACCAGCTCTTTTCCAACAATGATTCACAATCGGAACTCGGAGACTCGACCCGCTGCGTTGCCAATGACGTTCAGGAGTGAACTGGTGCGATAGGACCCGGGACTCCAGCCCTCCGAATTCCGGGGGCGCAGCCTAGCATTGCAGAAATTGCGTGTCAACATAATTCGCTGTAATAAGAAACGGACGAACTCGCGATGGCAACGGATGACGGCACGACGATCGCCAGGAATGAGAACGCGGGCAAGCTGCAACGCTTCCATAAACCGCGTTCTTGGCGGCCTTCTTGTGTACATGACATGCACAGACACCCGGATGCTAAGGCTCGAGGGCTGGTCAGGGACTTTATTTATTCAACCGGACATCACCCAATCCGTCTTGTACTGAAATTTCCGTGCCGAAATTCTGCGATAGTCTCGCAAGCGTCTGCAGGATGTCGCCGGCGTGTTCAGGCGAGGCGATTCGGGGAACTCCCCGCTGGGCCGCCGGCAGATCGACTCCCAAATCAATCGGCTGAAGCCGAATTGACTTGAGGGCGCCTCGCTCGATAGTTGTGACCGCTATCACACTCTGCCACCAGATCGGCTCGTCAGTTTGCGGGACTCGGAAACTGCCCATACTTCCTAGAGCGCCCATTGCCAATTGATATAAATCCGCTCCCGCCTCGTACACATCAGCCGCGTGTGGATCCACGGCGGTGTAATCGAACGCGAAATTTCCCAGGCTATAGAAGATCGCACCCGATTTGTATACCTCGATTCCGCGCAGTTGGTGCGGACCGCTTCCCACTACGAGACTCGCTCCGGCATCGATCAACGCGTGAGCGAACGATTGCACGAACTCGGCCGGCACATCGCTTTGGTTTCGCGGCTCGTGGCTGTGAAGCATGACGACTACGACGTCGGATTGGGAACGTACAAGTTGGATCTGATCGAGAATGTCGTGCATGTCTTGCTCATTCGGCGCCAACTCGACGGATGTTTTCCGCCCCTTCTTGATAATCGCTCCAGAGATTATCAACTGGCCGCGTTCGGCAGACATTGTGGCAATCGGAGAGTGTTGCAGAGTTGCGAATGTTTCTGGATCGACGGTCACGTCCGGGGAGTATCTGAGCGCGTTCGCGCCGGGCCGGCCTAGAATCTCGCCGCGCGATCGTGTCGCGCGCGATTCGGGGGATGCGGACGTTGTGATGGCAAACACGGCGACGCGGCGAGGCGCCGCGCCCAGAATGACCGGTGCTTGAGCCACGGCGAGGTCAGCGCCGGATCCGGCGTGACGCAGACCTTGGTCATCGAGTATCTTCTGAGTTTGTTTCATGCCTTCAACGCCGTAATCGGCAGCATGATTGTTCGCGAGGGAAACCACGGTTATGCCGACGCGTCTCAGATCTTCGGCCTGACGCTTGGTTCCATACGGCCAGCGGATGGTCCCCGGCGCTTCCGCGTCCGGTATGTTCTTCTCGTCGAGAAGATTCTCTTCGAGGGTTGTCAGCCCAATACTGGCGCTTTTTATAGCATCAACGACACCCGCAAATCTCCGGTCTGTGATGCCGGACGGAGCCGGTGCCTGCGTGAACCAGTCCCCCGTAGCCGCGATTACTAAAGTTTCTCCGGTTCCTCGAAGCTGCACGGGAGATTTCCGCCGATCAGATCCAACAATTCGCCAGAGGAGCACTGCAATCAAAAGAAGGCAAGCAGCCAGCAGAGCAATTCCTTTGCGAATGACCCTCTCCTTATCTAGGCGAGAAACGCGCGCTGAACGAACCAATACGTTGCGAGGCACAACACAATCAGAGAAACGCTCATTTGAAACCGCCGCTGCGAGCTGGAAGCCGTCATGTAAACGATCAACGGAAACAGCACGAGGACAAAAGCGACCTGTCCGATTTCTACTCCGAGATTAAAGGAAAACAACGACAGCGCCAAATGCCCCCGAGAGAGTCCCATCTCCCGCAGAACGCTCGAGAAGCCAAATCCGTGCACGAGACCGAAAAGAAAGGCAATACGGTAGCGCGCGATAACGCGCATTCCCAGCAAGTTCTCGACCGCTACGTAGGCAATGCTTAGGGCAATCACGCTCTCGGTGAGCCGGGTCGGAAGCTCGACGATGTCGAGGGTGGCGAGAGCCAGAGTTATGCTGTGTGCCACCGTAAACGCAGTGATGATCTTGATAAGCGACTTAAGGTTCGTTGTGACAATCAGCAGACCGACCAGAAATGCCAGATGGTCGTATCCGGTGAAGATGTGCATGATTCCCAAGCGGAGAAAGCTCCCGAATGTTCGAAGTGCGTTCGATTCACCAGAGGTAAACGTCGCAGTCGGATTCGAGGCATTCAGCACCGCTTCCTCGAGAGTTCCGTTCATACTCACATTGGCGAGATGTTGGTGGCCGGGCCGCGTAATCTGAGAGAGCGTGGAAGTCAGTGTCAGCTCCGTGACGTCATGCGAGAATTCGTACACCAATTCCATGTCAACCACGTGATCCTCAACCACTCTGTACCGTTCGAGAGTTATCTGGATAGGAGAGTCGGGAGCGCCAACGAGAAAATGCTGTTTGAAGTCCGCATAAATTCGGCCGATCGAATTGTCCAGCTCATCCGTCGATATAAATCCAGTTCCCTTGGTGTCGACGTAACCCAACTCAAGAAGGTCCAGCCTGAATTCGACGCGGACTACGTGGCCGTAAACCTCGATGCGCGATTCACTTCGCGGCACATCATGGGCGCGGGCTGATCCTGGAGAGGCGAAACATAACGTGATGGCAATGACAAGCCACCCGAACGTGGCTCTCTCCTTTGTATCCGGCTCATCGGGTCCTTTGTGAAGTAGGGTTCGCACGGGCGCTCCCGAGGACATATCACACATCCTGCGCGTCGCGATACCCCATTGTAAGAGGCTAGAATGGAATGTTGGAATGCCTTTCGCTTATCACCGTGGTCATTTTGTTGAAGCGGATCTACCCGAGCGCTCCCTGTAACTTCGCGTCAGACTTCGTTCTTCGACGAAATTGCCTTCGCTCTCGCATGCCATAGAGACATCATCGGGACGTTTGGAGTCGTGATCGTCGCGGCTAATTCGAAGGCGGCTCGCCCTTCGCCGCGTCTGCGCGCACCTTCGGCCAATTGTAGACGGGATACTTCGGCCGCTTGATTGGCGGCGCAGGGTGCTCCTTCAATTCTTCGAGCGCCACGGAAACTCCCTTTTCCAACTGCGAGTCGCGGCCCTGCCGCCAGAGCGCGGGATCAAGATCGACCTCAATATCCGGCTTGATGCCCTTGTTCTCCACATCAAATTCACCGGTGTCGGGGTTGAACAAGCCCCATCGCGGTGCCGTGATGAGCCCGCCGTCCATCAGTGGCGGGTAGCCGCCAATGCCGATGAGCCCGCCCCAAGTACGCGTTCCAATCAATGGTCCCGTTCCGAGCCGCCTGAACATCCAAGGCAGAGCGTCGCCGCCCGACCCGGCCATTTCGTTAATCAGCATCACTTTCGGCCCTCGAACTACGCGTGGAATCAGACTGTCGCCGCCCTCGCGCGTCATTGCCGCGGCCAGCAACGGCCGTTTCAGCCAATCCACTATGTAGTCTGCGATCCAGCCGCCGCCGTTGAACCGCTCGTCTATCACCGCGCCCTGCTTCGCATTCTGCGCGAAGTAATAGCGATTGAAGTTGGTGTAGCCGTTCACGGCCGTGTCCGGCAGATAAACGTAGGCGAGCTTGCCTCCACTTAAATCGTCCACTTTTTTCCGATTGCTCTCCATCCACTCGCGCTGTCGCAGTGCGTGTTCGTCCGGGATCGGAACCACGGTCACTGTCCGCGCGTCTTTTCCGCCCGCGTCCGGTCCGACTTTCAACAGCACGGACTTGCCTGCGCGCTCGAGGAAGAAGCTGTAGATTTCATCGCTGCCGTGAACTTCGCGGCCGTCCACTGCGAGCAGATATTCACCTTCGCGGACGTTTATGCCGGGTTCCGTCAGCGGCGCGCGCAAGCTCGGATTCCAGTTCTCGCCGAAGTACACCTTGGCGAAGCGGTAGCGGTCGTGATCGATGGTGTAGTCCGCTCCCAGCAAGCCCACGTTCACTGCCTTCGGCTGCGGCCGGTCACCGCCAAAAATGTAGACGTGCTGAGCGGTGATATCGCCGAGCATGTCGGAAAAAATGTAATTCAGGTCGGCGCGGCTCATCACGTTCTCCACGTATGGCTGATACGCCGCCATCTGCGACTTCCTGTCCAAGCCGTGCAGATTGGGATCGTAGAAGAAGTCACGCTCGATCCGCCAAACCTCGTGGAACATCTGCTCCCACTCGGCGCGCGGATCCACGTACACCTGCATCCCGTCGAGGTGCAGCGTGCCATCGGGCTTGCCCGGCTCCCCCGGCTTGCCGAGAGTGTCCACGGGCTTGATCATCCATGTGCCGTGAGGTGGTGGACCGCCTCCGCCCGCCATTGGACTCCGCGGCGGTAATTGCTCGTACAGCGCTTTTTCTCCGTTGGCTGACACGACGAACGTGCCGATGTTTTCCATCACCTTGTCGGTCTTGCGCGTGCACACATCAAATTTATGCACGACCCGGCCCGTCTGCCCGTCGCCATTTACGATCGAGCCTTCGAGCAGGAAGAGCACATGCGTTTTGCCCGCCAGAAGCTGGTTGTAGTTTCGTCCGGGAATCGGCAGCGCGAGAATTCGCTGGCTGATATTCTCAAAGTCGATTTTTACTTCCGGCGTTTCTTTCGCGCTCTTCTCATCTTTCTTCTCGTCTTTTTTCTCACCTGAATCACTCTTGCCCGATTTCTCGGCAGCTTGCTCTGCATGTGCTTTCGCATCGCCGTCGGGCGCGCACTCGTCCTTCTGAGCGGAAGCATCGGCCGGAGCCGCACCGGCTGATTTGTCCGCCGCGATTTTTTCCTCGTCACTCTGAGGCGCCAACGGCGACTTCAGATTTGTCGGAAGTACGATCACGTACGCGCTGCTCGTCACCGGTACTTGATATCCGCCCATGCTGCTCGCGATGGCCGGGCCGTCGTCCGTGCTGGCGTAGAAATAGAGATACTTCCCGTTTTTGTCGAACGCGGGTGAATCCGCATCGCTCAATCCATCCGTAAGTTGATGTGGAGTTTTGTCTTCGATGCCATAAACAAACACTGCACTCAACTCGCTGTCGAGTTGGCGCGTGTAAGCAATCCACCGGCTGTCCGGCGACCAGGCAGGATTAAATGCAGCGTGGTCAAAAGGATTCGTGTCGACAAGGACGGGTTTTCCAGTGTCGATGTTCAGATACCACAGATTCAATCTCTTATCGTGGTAGGCGATCTTCTTGCTATCCGGTGACCACGTCGGCGAGTAGTAGAACGATGGCGGATTCCCGAGATTGAACTTCTTTACGTCGCCCATGCCGTCCTGCTGGCGCAAGTGCAGTTCGTATTCGCCCGACTCATCGGAAAAGTAAGCGACCCATTTCCCATCGGGCGACCATGCGGGATCGCGCTCTTCCGCGCCGGCGGTGTTTGTCAGGTTGCGGATGTCGCCGTGCTCAACGGGGACGGTCAAAATTTCGCCGTGCGCTTCAAACACCGCGCGCGCGCCCGTAGGCGAAATGTTCGCGTTTTCGATCTTGTCACCGACATTCACGAAGTGAGGCCGCACCGCCGGGAAATCGCCTGTCACGCGGATATTTACAGCGTTCTGTTCTCGTTTCGCAATGTCGAAAAGATGAATCGAGCCGAATTGTTCGTATACGATCGCGTCCGGACCGGCGGAAGCCGATTTGATGTCCACGCCATTGCTCCGAAGCGCCGCGCTCACTTGCTTCGTCTTTGTGTCGTAGACGTAGAGATTCACCGGACCATCGCGGTCGGAAAGGAAGTACACGTTGTCGCCCATCCACATCGGCGCCGAGTCGTTCGAATCCTTGCGCGGAACTTTTGTCACTGTCGAATCGGCAAGATTGGCAATCCAGATCGGCGAAGCAGTGCCGCCGCGATAGTGCTTCAGGCCGCGGTAGTTCAGTGAAGATTCCGAGAAATTTGTAAAGGGAACATAGGCCAGATGAGAGCTGTCCGGCGAGTAAGAGCCTTCAACAGCCTTCGGCAGCGGCAGCACTTCAGGCAGTCCGCCGGAGAGGCCGACCGTGTACAGTTGCGTTCCGCGCGCAAACGTGTCGCGGCTCGAGCGGAAGAGAATGCGAGCACCGCCGCGGGTCCAGCCCACGACTTGATCCGCGCCGGGGTGCGAGGTCAGCCGTTTCGGGACTCCACCGGCCGCAGGAATTACGTACACATCTTCATTTCCGTCGTATTCCCCAGTGAACGCGATCTGCGTGCCATCGGGCGAAAACACCGGATCGATCTCAATCCCGATATCGCTCGTAAGGCGCCGCGCATCGCCGCCGCTGCGGTCCACGATCCACAGGTCGCCGCCGTAGCTGAACGCGATCTGCGTTTTGCTCACGGTCGGCTTGCGCATCAGCGGGTATGGATTGCTCGATTGTGCGATTACGTGGTGCACCGTAGGCAGGAAGAGCAGCGCCCCCAAAGCAATTGCCATAGTCAGCCCGGCCATGGACGCGCGGAATCGTGTTGGCATAATCGCGAATCTCCTCGTTAGCTTAAATATCCGAAGCTATTAGACGCGCAACTTGACTGTTCGTAATCGCAAATAGTGAATGAAAAAGCGCTTAACTGGGATTTCCGATTTGGAATTCTCGCTCGCGCATCGTACGCTTCCTCCGTCCCCGATACAACGGATTTGCCAGCGGAGCAGAACCCCGCGAGAGACAAGGCCACAACGACTCATGCTTGCCCGGGTAACGACCTCACTCCGCGAACGAAACCACTCCATTCTTGATCGTTTCGGACGAAACCCTCCCGTCAGGGACGCAGTCCCCTGAATTGACAATCGAATTCTCCTTTGCGATAGTCTCAAAGCGCTTAGACGCATACGTCGAAAAAGTTGTGTGGATGCTGCTCATGGCGAGGGTGAGATCTTGAGCGAGAGTAACTTTCTCATTCATTCCGTGAATTTGCCGGAGCAAGAATCAGGCGAGCTTCTTTCTCTGCCTCGCCAGCGGGCGGGATGGGACTGGATGAGTTTCTTTGTCCGCCGCTTGCAACCAGGCGACGTCTATCGAACCCGAACCGATCAAGAGGAGGCGGCATACGTACTTCTGGGAGGAATCTGCGAGGTCGAGTGGGGGAAAGGCGCTAACCGAATAGGAAAGCGGAAAAACGTTTTTGACGGTTTTCCGTATGCGCTCTATTTGCCTGCGGGACACGAGGCTGTTTTCACTGCGGAGACAACCTGCGAAATTGCGGAATGCCGCGCGCCGTCGGAAGCTCGCTTGCAGCCCAAATTAATCACACCGAGTAACACGGCGAGCAGTCTTCGCGGCGGCGGGAACGCCTCTCGCCAGATCGTTGATGTGATTACCCCCGCCTTCCCGGCGGATAAGCTCATGGTGATCGAAGTTTATACACCCGGCGGCAATTGGTCGAGTTACCCTCCGCATAAACACGACGTGCACAATCCGCCCGCTGAAGTTGATCTGGATGAAATCTACTACTACCGAATCCGTCAGCCCGAAGGATTTGCATTGCAGCATCTGTATTCTGGCCATCACGCGGGTGAGCAGACGTTGAAAGCCAGAGACGGCGATAGCGTCCTGGTGCATAGCGGATACCACCCGGTAGTGGCGGGGCCGGGATACGACGTGTACTATCTGAATTTTCTCGCAGGTTCCGCGCGAGCCTTGGCAGTGACGGAAGATGTGCAGCATGTCTGGATTCGTTCGACATGGAAAAACACGGACCCTCGCCTGCCTCTTGTGAGGGAATAGTTGCGCCGGAAAAGGAAGGCCCATGCAGGTGTATTGCGTCCGGGGCGATGCCGAACCGAGAAATCGAGCGGAAAAGATTCGGGAGTGGAACGCATCCGTTAGCGAGCTCCCCACAAGGGCTGCCTATTATAATCGCTTAGATTCCCGGCTTCTGAATCGTGTCTTCCGCGCGCCAACCCTCCTCCTTCAAACTACCCATGCGGCAGCCAGGAAGAATGGCTGTGATGATAGTCTGGTGCGCGGCAAATCCCTTGCCTCCCCGGCTTACCTTTTGCTGATGCGTGGGGGAAAATCCTGTAATAAGCAAGTCTGGGGCGCCACACGATTTAGAAGGGGCATCGCTTTATGACGGTACGTCTGACCGCGGCTCAAGCCACGATTGCTTTCCTGAAGAATCAATTTTCCGAAAGAGACGGAAAACAGTTTCGATTCTTCGGGGGATGCCTGGGAATTTTCGGGCACGGAAACGTCGCGGGCATAGGACAGGCGCTCGAGCAAGACACTGGATTGCGGTACTACCTGTTTCGCAACGAACAAGCCATGGTCCATGCGGCTACGGCTTTTGCGAAAACAAGTTTTCGGATGCGCGCATTGGTCTGCACATCCTCGATCGGACCGGGAGCAACGAACATGGTGACCGGGGCGGCGACGGCCACCGTAAACCGATTGCCCGTGTTGTTGCTACCCGGCGATATTTTTGCGCGTCGCAACGTCGCTCCGGTGTTGCAACAGCTTGAATCCGCGACGACCCAGGACATTTCCGTAAACGATTGCTTCAAGCCCGTTTCGCGCTATTGGGACCGCATTCAACGCCCGGAACAATTGCTGACTTCACTTCCTGAAGCAATGCGCGTACTGACCTCTCCGGCGGATACGGGAGCTGTTACGATCGCTTTCCCTCAGGATGTGCAAACGGAAGCATTCGATTTTCCCGAAGAGTTTTTCGAGAAAAGGGTTTGGGTGATTCCGCGCAATCGCTGCGATCAAGAACTCGTGGAGCGCACCGCTCGATGGGTTCGAGGCGCGAAGAAACCGTTGATTGTGGCCGGCGGAGGTGTTCTCTATTCGCAAGCTTCGGAAGCTCTCGCGAAGTTTGCGCAGGCGACGGGAATTCCGGTATGCGAGACGCAGGCAGGCAAAGGTACGCTGCCTTACGACCATCCTCAGCAACTCGGCGCCGTGGGAGTGACGGGCACGCCCGGCGCGAACATCATGGCGCGCGAGGCCGACCTGATCCTGGGCATCGGTACGCGCTACAGCGACTTCACCAGCGCTTCGAAGACTGCATTCCAGAATCCATCTGTACGCTTCATCAACATAAATGTCGCGGAGTTCGACGCCTACAAACACGCGGCCCTGCCGCTGACGGGCGACGCACGGACGACGATCGCAGAATTGCATCGCGTTTTGGGCGAATACTCTGTGGAAGAGAGCTACCGCGGCAAGATTCAGGATTTCCGCACTCGTTGGGAAAATGAAGTGGACCGCATCTATGGCACTCGCCAGGCGCCGCCCATCACACAAGGAGAAGTCATCGGAGCGGTCAACAATTTTACGAAGGCTTCGGACATCGTGGTATGTGCCGCCGGGAGTTTGCCGGGAGACCTGCACAAGCTTTGGCGAACCCGTCAGCCGGGCGGCTACCACATGGAATACGGCTTTTCCTGCATGGGCTACGAAATTGCCGGCGGACTGGGCACGAAGATGGCCGATCCTTCGCGGGAAGTGTACATCCTCGTTGGTGACGGCTCTTACTTGATGATGGCTCAGGAAATCGTGACGTCTCTTCAGGAAGGCCTCAAACTCAACATCGTGCTCCTGGACAACCACGGCTTTTCGAGCATTGGCGGGCTCAGCCGGGCCTGTGGCAACGAAGGGATGGGCACAAACTACCGTTACCGCTGCGGCGAAAAGTACGACGGCGAGATTTTGCCCGTTGATTTCGCCGCAAACGCGGCGAGCCTGGGAGCGTGGGCAGTGCGAGCGCACACGGCGGAGGAGCTTAAGGCCGCGCTCGTTTCAGCGCAGGAACAGCCTCGAACAACTGTGGTTGTTGTCGAAACTTCTTACGACGATCGAGTTCCGGGCTACGAATCCTGGTGGGACGTCGCCGTCGCAGAGGTTTCCGAGCGCGAATCCGTCAAGGCCGCACGGCAGAAATACGATGAAGCACGAAAGAAGGAACGCCAGTTCTTTTAGCGCGGACATTCTTGCGAATCGTCTTGGTGCGAACTCCTTCTTTTTGATAAACGCCTTCAAGAAAGAGGCACGGTGGAAACGACCTCGGGGAGTGGGCAGGCAGGCGCGCCCAAGCAACCGCACCTCAAGCGTGTCCTGAGTCTCTGGGATCTCATTTATTACGGCATCATCCTGACTTCCCCCATCGCCGCAGTCCCGCTTTTCGGCGAAGCGCAGGTGCTCTCTCACGGGCACGCGGTGACAACACTCCTTTTGGCCATGGTGGCCATGTCGGTTACGGCGGTGAGCTTCGGCCGCATGGCAGCCGTCTATCCCTCTGCCGGTTCCGTCTACACCTACATCAGCCGCGGCTTGAATCCCCATCTGGGATTCATTATCGGGTGGGCGATGTTTCTGGAGTACCTGTTCCAGCCGATTCAGAATGCGCTGTACGCGGTACTCGCGGTTCAGCGCATGATGCCGCACTTTCCCTTTGCCGCCCTGGCGGTGGTAGCCGTGGGATTCATCACCATAATCACGGTTCAGGGCATTAAGTTCACGGCACGCACGGACGAAGCGCTACTCGGATTCATGGTGTTAGTGACGGCCGTGTTTCTAGTGGAAGCTTTCCGATACATCGTGCTGCACGATCATTTTGCAGGGCTTTTCTCGATGCAGCCGGTATACAACCCGGAGACATTCAGTCTGCGGGCGGTGGCCTCGGGAACTTCGCTCGCCGCACTAGTGTTCATCGGATTTGATGGTGTTTCGATCCTCGCGGAAGAAGTCCGCAATCCCAAACGGAATGTCTTGCTCGCCTCCGTACTCGTTTGCGTCTTCACCGGACTTTTCAGCGGCCTGCAAGTCTACCTGGCACAGCGGGTCTGGCCGAATTACTTAACGCTCCAGAACCCCGAGACAGCGTTTATGGATGTAGCGCGGGTGGCCAGCGGACAGCTATTGTTTGCCGCTTACGGTGTGATGCTACTCGTCTCAAGCATCGCTTGCGGCCTTGCCGGTCACGTCGGCGCAGCGCGGTTGCTCTACAGCATGGGACGCGACGACGTGCTCCCCAAGAAAATCTTCGGTCATCTCAGCGTCAAGAAAGGCAATCCGAATTACAACATCTGGATCGTGGGAGTTCTCGCCTACATCGGGGTGCTGGTTATTCCGTGGGAGCGCGCCGCGGAAATCGTTACGTTTGGGGCGCTCCTGGCATTTATGGGCGTCAATGTCTCTGCGCTGCGCCAGTTCTGGTTTTCGCCGGAAGCAGCCGGGCGCCGAAACTTCTTTCTGGATGCCTTCGTTCCCGGGTTTGGTTTTGTATTTTGTTTTCTCTTGTTGTTCAGCCTGCAGACCTGGACGAAATATGCAGGTTTGGCGTGGCTGGGAGCAGGATTTCTTTACATGGTATACAAAACTCGCGGATTCACGCGGCGGCCAAAATTAATCAAATTTGGCGAAACGTAAGAGGCACCTCGAAAAATAACGAGGAAGCGCTACCGCAGATCCCGGATGAGAGATGCTCTCGAGTTTGTTGAGCCGGGTTCCTGAGATTTTTCTCGCGATATGTGACGCGCAAAGCCGCAAGACTCCCGAATGCGAAGTTCAGGCTGCAGCTTCTTCACCACTGGCTTGCTGCGGTCTCCCGAAATGCGGCGAATGAGCAGTTCGGCTGCCTCAATCCCCAACTGGTGCTTTGGTAATTCCACAGTCGTCAACCTCGGCCGAAAAACGCCCAGCCAGGGATAATCGTCAAAACTGATCAACCCGAAATTTTCGGGGCAGCTCAAGCCCATTTCTTCGGCCGCTTTCAGCAAACCAACAGTCATCAGATGATTCGCTACGTAGACGCCGTCGGGCCTGTGTGAGAGCAAAGCATGTCCGGCGCGGTATCCGGATTCGATGCGGTAATCTCCTTCAACGATTAATTTCGGTTCGTACGGGAGACCCTCGGCTTTCAGCGCGTCGCGAAAACCTTCCCAGCGTGCGATGGCGTTGCTCACTTTTCGGGGCCCGCCGATCAGACCGATGCGACGCCTCTTCGATCGCGCCAGGTGACACACAGCGTCGTAAGCGCCCTGATAATCGTCGGTGATGACGGCATCCTTGGTAAGCTTCGGATACGTGCGCATAACGAGAACGAATGGGATGTTGACCTCTCTGATCATCTGCCTGAGGGATGGCCGGAAATCCTCGGCCGCCTTCGTCAGTAAGATTCCATCCACACGCTTGGCGAGCAGTAGTTCCACCGACGTCTCTTCTTTGGCGAGACTGTCATCGCTGTTGCACAGCAGCAAGTTGTACCCGTGGCGCTGCGCGGCATCCTCCGCGCCGCGGACCACCATTGGGAAAAAGGGATTGGCGATATCAGGCACGATCATTCCGATGGTGTGAGTGCGCCGGTTGGCAAGGCTGCGAGCAATAAGGTTGGGCCGGTAATTCAGTTTGCGGATCGCGGCTTCGACCCGCTTGCGAAGCCTCTCACTTACATGGCTTTTGTGATTGACCACTGCGGAGACGGTGAAGACGGATACGCGTGACTCTCGAGCAACGTCATAGATGCTCGCGGTTTTGGCCGGCTTCTTGCGCCCCATAGTTCTCAAAGAGGATATTCCGTATCAGCCTTATGTTAGGAAGAAAATCGCCCGCCACTCTTTCGGCCGCAAATCAACTTCGAACGCCGCGCCTGTCAATAGACTATGGCATGCGGTTGCCGTTGTCTCGCCGACTTATAGATCGCGTCAAGAATGATCATGTCCCGATGGCCTTGCGCGCCGTCGCTTTCCACCGCGGCATTGTTCTGGATCGCTGCGGCCAAGGCGTCCAGTTCCAAGGCAAATTCGTCAATGGTTGCAAACCTTCGCTCGATCTGGCGTTTCCCGATTTTTCCCGTCACTCGCCGCACTTCATCGAACGTAAAAGCAGGCGCCAGGGAAACCCATCCCTTCTCGCCCTGAACGTTTATAAAAGACGACATGGCTGCGCCGTACGACGAACTGCCTTGCACGACCAAGCCGCTCGGGAACTGCATGCGGAAAGATACGCCTTCCTCTACATCGCGGAATGTCACCTTGTCGCGGGTCCACGTCTGGGCACTGACCTCGATAGGATCCTCGTCCACCAGCCAGCGCGTGGTGTTCACACAATACACGCCCAAATCCATTAGCGGGCCGCCACCTGCCAGTTTCGAATCCACGAGCCAGGGCTGCGAGACACCCGGCGAATAGAGTTCGCTGAATGCGGTGTGCATCACGTCAATTCGTCCGAGATCCCCATCCTGGATCAATCGCTTTAAGTAAAGACTACTTGGCTCGAAATACTTCCGATACGCCGTCATCAACAACACGCGGTTTCGGCGGCAAGCCTCCACCATCCGCGCGGATTGCTCGACGGTGGCCGCGAGGGGCTTCTCGCACAAGACATGTTTGCCTGCGGACGCCGCTTGGACGGTCAACGCCGCATGTTCGCCTGGCGGGGTTGCAATATAAATTGCGGAGACTTCAGGGTTCGCCAGACACTCCGAGTACTCGTCGCTGCTGTAGTGGGCGCTGGCGCCAAACTCGCGCGCCACAGCGGCGGCTTTTTTGCCATCCCGGCTGACAACCGCCGCAAGCTTCGCTCTCTTGCAATTTGCGAAGCCCGGCAAAACGGCGCCTCGCGCGATGTTGCCAAGGCCCACGACGGCAAACCCGACCCTATTCCGCGCAACCATGAATGGGACGCCTCCCAAGGCGCCGTGCAGCGGCCCCGTCCGATTTCGTCGAGGGCACGTTCACCAAGCACTTATGAGTTCGAGAGTCGCTGCGTCCGCTCAGCTTTCGCGGTCCGCGCGGCCCAGCTTCTGATTTCGGATTGCCTTGTGATCCAGGCCTCGCAGTTCTTCACTGGCAGCCAGGACTTTGTGAATTGCGTCGGCGATCGCCTCCACGTCAGCGGTGCTGCCCACGAAGAGGTGATGAGGAAACCACACGGCTTCGTGATAGGCGGCGCGGTCTGCCTCAGGACACGAATACATGTTTCGAAGATCGAGCGGTTTCTCGCGCCCCCAGCTCAAGGCGGGGAAATCCGTTGGATCCAACGGGAAGAGCGAGCTCTTATACACGGGCTCGTAGAAAAGACCGTCGCAGGGAATGCCTTCCAGTTGCAGCGCCGCCACAAATGCCGCCCGCGGAATGTCTTTGTTCTTTACCGAATAATATTTGAAAACAAAACCGTACGGCGCGAGCCGTGTAATCCGGGGATCGGGCTTCAGAAGTCCGATGGCTCCAGTGTTTTGCATTCTCGATTCGAAATGTTTCACATTCTTTTCGCGGATCGCCGCTTGTTGTGGCAGCCGTTCGAGTTGCGGACCCAGTACGGCGGCCTGAAGTTCACTCAGGCGATGATTGAATCCGATGATGCGGTGGTGATATTTGTCCGTAAGACTGGCGCGCCCCGCGTTGATGTAGCTTTGGACCAGTTCCATGTATTCGAGGGTATTCGTGATGACCGCTCCGCCTTCTCCCGATGTAATCAGCTTACTGGACTGAAAGCTGAATGCGCCCAAATCTCCCATCGAACCGGCGCCGTGACCTTTCCACATCGCGCCGTGCGCGTGCGCGCAATCTTCGATGACTTTCAAATTGTGCTTCTTGGCGATGCGCAAGATTTCGTCCATGTCAGCGAAGCGCATGCCCAGATGAACGGGAAGAATCGCCTTTGTCTTCGGAGTAATGGCCTGTTCGATTAGTTTGGCGTCCAAACAGTATGTTTCCGGATCCACGTCAACGAACACGGGAACGGCATTGAGGAGAAGCACCGGCCCGACTGTTCCCTCCCAGGTGTAGGCGGGAACGATCACTTCATCTCCGGGGCGGATCTGAATCGCTTTCAGACACGCCTCGATGGCCACTGTTCCGGTGCTGACGCATTGGCCATATTTCGCAGTTTGGAACTCGGCGAATTTTTTCGCGAAAGCGTCGGCGTACTTGCCAGGAAACGGCTGGCCTCCCCATTTCAAACTGGTCAGGACATCCTCGATCGCAAGAGCTTCCTCATTCGTCGCGATTGGCCAAGGTGTGAAAGGTGTCTTTCGTACGGGTTCGCCGCCTGTAATCGCCAGTTTTCCCACGCGCGAGCCTCCTAAGCCAAATTCAGATTATGATTTGTACGCCTGCAAATGCGAGTCGAGGATTGCGCCCTTCGCGGCTGTGGCTCACGAAGCCGCCACAAACTGCCGCGGTCAAAGTCGGTCAGGCCACGTCCGGATTGGGAATCAGAACATCGCGGACGACTCCATCCAGATCGTGGCACGCGCTAATGAACTGGCGCAGCGTCCGCCGAGTTGGGCCAAAGGAGTCAAATTCTTCGATCGAGAGCCCACCTTCGGTATTCGCACGCCGGAAGTCCGCGAATTTTCTGGAGAGTTCGTCCACAACCTCCGCACGCACCGGCTCATCAATTCGCGAACGAACGTCGATGTCGCTGGCGTTGAATCGCACCTGCCACGCGTATGGCGGCGAGATGACCATGTCAGCGCCAATGAATTCGCTCCAGTGCATATGGTTCCGAAACGCCGCCGATAGCAGCCGGATTCGATAGCCTCTTTCCCGAAATATCCGGTACGCCTTCTTCAGCACCGCCACTCCAGCCCATTCCAAATATCCCGGATCGATCGAGATATTTTCTTTCTCCATCAAAACCTTCAGCCAATCGTCCAGACGGCCAACCATGAGCGTACACACCGGCCCCATGCTCGCGATTTCCTTGCCTTCCTTCTCTCGCCGCTGCAGACCCCGCTCGACCGCTTCGGCCACGGCGATGCACTGCGGCAATGTGAAGGAAACGGTCGCGTTAATGCTGACGCCGCGGTAGGTGGCCTCTTCGATCGCCGGAATCCCGGCGCGAGTGACGGGGATTTTCACGATCATGTTGGGCGCAAGGCGGCTGAACTCCATCGCTTGCTCCACAATTGCCCGCGTATCACGAAACAACCGCGGGTCCGTCTGAATCGAAAGTCGCCCGTTCTTGCCGCCTTGCGCTTGGAAAATCGGCTCGAGCAGACTGGCCGCTCGGATGGAGATTTCGCGAACCATTTGCCACGCGATCTGATCTTCGGTGGCTGTGGGAAGCTCTTGGATCAGCCTTTGAACGCGGCCCTTCCAGATATTCATTTCCTTTTTCAGAACGCCGAGCACAATAACAGGATTGCAGGTTGCGCCCACCGCGCCGTGCTCGATCGAATACGCCAACTCTTCGATGGACGCTGAGTCATTCCACAGGCAGGTAGGCGTCGTTTGCGTCATCTTGTAGAGTGGGCTTTTAAATGTAGTTCCAATTGCGCGAGCCATGTATCCCTTCTATCTATTCTTTGCATCGGCCGGCACTCGAAGGTGGCCGCGGTAAATAAGCAAACTACAATCGAGAAGTTGCGGCTGCAAATGCTTATCTCACGGAACCGCCTTCACATCTACAAGCGCGACCTCAATTGATTTCCCTTGCAGATAAGATTTTTCGGCAGCCACCGCAATGGCCAGCGATTTCAAGCCGTCTTCGCCGGTCACCCGCGGTGCGCGATCGTTCAGAATGTTGTGAACGAAATCGCGAACTTCTGCCAGGTAGGCATCCGCAAATCGGGTAAGAAAGTGGTCGGTGAGGCTCCTCGCGCCGCCGCTGGCCGATAGAAACACCGCGGAAGTCTGCTGCAGGCTGCCAACAAGGATCGTGCCCTTCGATCCGACAATCTCCGTGCGCACGTCATATCCGTAAACCGCCTGCGCGTAGGATTCGATATTCCCAATCGCACCTTGCCGGTACTGCAGGTTGACGACACCGGCAACGATGTCACCGTATTTCGCGACCTCCGGCCGGATCGAGGTGGTCGCGTAAGCATTCACGATGGCGACTTCATCCTGCATCAGCCAGCGCGCCAGGTCGAAATCGTGAATCGTGTTCGCATAGAAAAGCATTCCGTTGACGTTTGAGTGATAAGCCGCGAGCGGCGGCGCAATCTGATCCCGCCCAAGAGACTTGAAGATGACGGGAACTCCGATCTCGCCGGCCTCAATTCGTTTCATGGCCGCCGCGTACGCAGGGTCATATCTGCGCATGAAACCAACCTGCAATCGACGCCCTGATTTGGAAACCGCGTCCAGCGCCGCGTATGCGTCGGCGAGATTCAAGGCTAGCGGCTTCTCGCACAACACGTCTTTCCCCGCTCGAACGGCAGTCTCCACAGCCTGTGCGTGAAACTTATCCGGAGTGGCGATCAGCACTGCGTCGATATCCTTGCGCTCCAGCATCGACTCCAAGCTATCGTGCCAATTCTCGATCTCGAGCTCGGCGGCGACTTGGCGCGCACGTTCGGCCGAGGCGTCGGCGATGGCTACCAGCCGAGCTTCCGGAACCAGCCGCCGGAGATTTTCGGCGTGACGTTTGCCCATCTCCCCGACACCCAGCACGCCGACTCCCAGCTTACGCATCCCATCTCCTCTTAAGAAACCCCGGCTGGTTTGACAAACAACACAACGCTGCAAAAATACACTGCCAGCTAAGTGTCTAATCCGCTCCCGCTGCGATTCCGAGGTCTTTCACAACTCCCCTCAAGTACTTTAGGCTCGCCGCAATGCTCTGCGCCGGAGGGATCGGTGTTGCGTCGCCAAATTTCACGTCCTGCTCCACTACCGACCATCCGGAATAGCCATTCTTAACCAGCGTTTGGAAAAAGGCGGGGAAGTCAATATTGCCCTGTCCGATTACGGTAAAGACCTTGTGTTCGATAGCCTCTTCAAAGGTCCACTTGTTGCGCCGGGCTTCGTCCAAGACTTTTACGTCGCAATCCTTGATGTGCACGTACCGCAGCTTGTCCTTATATTTCACCGCCTCTTTCACCGAGTCCCCATGTCCGTAAACGCAGTGTCCTGTATCCAGACACAAGCCAACGTTCGTGTGAGATGATGCGTCGTAAAAAAGCTCGCATTCCTCGGGCGTTTCCACATACGTCGCCACGTGCGGATGAAACACCAAATCCAACCCAAACTCATTCGCCACCTTTTCTGCGTCGGCGACAATCTTCCCGATGTGCTTCCATTGCTCCGCGCTCAGCGTGGGACAGCCTTTGTCGTACGCGCGCCCGGAAAACGCGCCACGCTCGGGGGATTGGTCATCCGCCATCACCAGGAACGGCGCCTTCAAAGTTGCGAGCAAGTTCCCGACTTTTCGAATTCGCTCCATGACAGCCTGACCCGCCGAAGGATCAGTCATTTTCACCGGGACAAAGGAAGCCAGCAATTTTAGCTTTCGTTTTTCGAGCTGTGGCTGAAGAACCTTGGGATCGGTGGGGAAAAAGCCGTAAGGCCCAAGTTCCGATCCCGTGTACCCGGCTTCCACCATTTCATCCAACATCTTTTCGTAGGATTGCTGCCAGGAAGGTCCGGGATAATCGAGAACTCCCCAGCTATCAGGTGCCGAAGCAAATTGAAATCGCTGGCCGATTGCGCTCATGCTTCCTCTCTCCAAAGTGCGTTGGAATCCCCTTCAATACCCCACACGGCTACTGCCAGGGTTCCAGAACGACTTTCATCGCTTCCGCTTCCATGGATCTCTGCATCGCAGCTTCCACATTCCTCAACCCGAATCGGTGTGTGACGAATTCCCGCAGCGGATAGTTCTTCATGTAGCGTGCCATCTGCCTCATGCCTGGCCCGTAGGCTGCAGGCTCTTCGCCACCCACGCCAAGTATGCGCGCATTCTTCGCGCAGATATGGCGATGCGGGCTCAGTGAGATCTCGCCCAAATCTGAAAAATTTCCCGCTTCCACCAGCAATCCACCGACCCGCAGCATCTCCAGTGCTTCTGGCACCGCTTCCGGCACTCCGGCGCATTCAATGGCGACGTCAGCGCCTCGGCCATGGGTCAAGTCCCTTATCAACTGCAGGCGGTCTGCCTTCGAAGTCGTCTCCGCGTTAACTTTAAAGTCGCCGCCCATCCGCATCGCAAAATTCAAGCGGTACTCTGATTTATCAACGGCAATGATCGTCCCCGCGCCAAGCATGCGCGCCTTCATAAGAAAGCACATGCCCAACGGGCCTACGCCGAGAACAACCACGGTGTCGTCGAAGCAAAATGGCTCGCTCGGAAAAGCGGACATCTGTTTCGCGCGGTCCAGTCCAACGGACACCGCGAAAATCTCCGTCAAGACCGCGATTTCCGGCGGCAGATCATCCGGCACTTTCACCAGAAAACTTCCAGGAACGACATAAATGTACTGAGACCATCCGCCGAAAAGGTGCGGCGGATTCTTGGCGCTCAAGTTGTTGCCGTAATCCGTCGTGTTCTCGCAGCAGTAGTATGGAAAATTGTGCGTGCAGTAGTAGCACTGGCCGCAAGATACGTTGGCGCCCACAACCACGCGATCGCCAACCCTCAGCGGGATTCCTTCGAAGTCAGCGAATTTTCCGTTTCCACCTATCGCCGCAATCGTTCCGACGTTTTCATGTCCCTGGATGATCGGAAATTCCAGCCTTCGATCACCGTATTGCGTGGTGTAACCCTGAAAGGTGTGTTTGTCGGTCCCACAGATGCCAGACATCTCCATTCGGACCAGAACACAGCCGGGAGCGGGATCCGGCAGAGGATATTCGCGTATCTCATACTGTCCGGGTCTGACCAATGTCGCGGCGAGAACACCTGGGGCCGGCATAGATGTGCACCCATCGTCGTACTACGCTTCGATAGCGCCAACAGGGCTCTCTCGCGAAGAAAAATGCGGGGATCCGTGACGATCCGGTCTCCCGCAGGATAATGCTCCTCGCGTGCGCTTTACGCCGGCTCTGCTCCCCTCATTAGAAGTTCAACTTAAGAGACAGCTGGCCGATGCGCGGTGACAAGGCGCCGGGAACAATGCCGAAGGAACCGGATGTTGCCACACCCGATGCGTTAAAGCCGGTAATTCCGATCGGCGTCAGGAATTGAGCGTGATTGAAGATGTTAAAGAACTCGGCGCGAAATTGCAGATTGAAACGTTCCGTGATCAGTGTGTCCTTTAGCAGAGCGAAATCCCAGTTGTTAATCCCTGGCCCATGGAAAAACCGCCGGCTCGAATCGCCTTCGGTGCCCAGTGCAGAAGGCCCGAATGCCGCCGGACTGAAGTACTGGCCGCCGTTATTTCTTGGATTCGTGATGTCGAGCGGCCCTATCACGTTGGGAGTGTCTACGGAAAGCGTGATGGGTCCGCCGAATGAAGTTCCGAGCAGCGATTGATCGTCCGTCTCTACCATCGTGACGGGGAGGCCCGTGGAGAAGCGGGTGATACCGCTGATGGCCCAACCATTCGTGAGGCGCTTTGGCCCTCCGAGTAGGTCCACAGGAAGCCGGTAGCTGTAGCTCGCGACAAAATTGTGCGTTGAATCAAACGCGGAAAGGCCGCGGCTGAGTCGCGGGTTGATCGGATTAAACTGCTCGCCATAACCAGAAGAATCGTCAAGTGACTTGCTGAACGTGTAGCCGACGAGCGTCTGCAGTCGGCCACTCGTATGCCGGTAGTTGATCTGCGCCGAGTTGTAATTGGATGCTCCCGCGGTGATGAAATAAGAATCGTTGCCGAACGGAACGATCGGCGTGCCGTTCGGAAGCACGACTCCGGGGAACGTTGGCCGCGTCCCGATTACCAGCGACCCATCTGCGCGAGTGTATATATCGTTCTCGCCGCCGGGCCCGCAAGTGGCCGTTTTAGGAAGAACCTCACTTGGCTGACTCACGCTCAGGCACAGAGCCGGACTTCCAGGATTCGCAGATTCGGAAGAGAGCAGCCGGTGCCCCTGAGTGCCGACGTAGCTCAGAGTGAGCAAATCTTTTCCTGTTATCTGGTGTTCAATGGAAAGCTCATAGGTTTCGGCATAGGGTAGCCGGTTCTTGTGGTAGAAAGCTGGCGAGCTCCCGATAGTTGAAAAGGCGCCAAAAAAATCCGTCAAATTGTCATAGGGGAATCCAGTGGCGGGGTCAGACGCGGAAGGATGCGCCGGCGGCTGGGGTGCCGGGAACAGTTGACCGCCTGGGGCGGCTTGGCCCGTAGCACGGACCATAAACGGCGAGGCAAAAGTCGAAGCGTACTGGCCCGTATAGTTTCCGAATGGAGCGTCGCCGATTTCATTAAAGTCCGTGGCGCCTTCAAAGCCGGTATAGAACATGCCAAAACCGGCGCGGATGCTCGTGCTCCCGGGCTTGCCTAGGATTTTGCCGAGCATGCCATCGTAATCTCCGAACGAGTAGGCGAGTCCTAGTCGAGGAGAAAAGTTGTCCCAACGAGTGGGAGCGAGTGTGCTGGGAACCCCTGGATCTCCGGGGAACAACCATCCGAGTGGTGCACCTGGGAAAACCACGGACTGCTCCCCCGGAATCAAAGTTTGAATTTGGTTGTACTTTTCCCTCCACGGTGCGCTGACGTCGTACCGCAGTCCATAGTTAAACGTCAGATTCGATTTCACGCGCCAGCTATCTTGCGCATATAGGCCCAAATAGTAATTGATGCCGTAGGAGGGATAAGACTGGCCTTGAACATACGAACTCGGAGCGCCCAGGAGAAAATCGACAAAATCACTGCCCGTTTCGCTCACTCCGCCATTGAAATTCGTTCCAAAAAAGAAGTTGCCGTTTGAAACGTTATCAATGAGGTCCTCTTCGAGTTGGTCGTAGTGATACTGGCCTCCGAATTTGATGCTGTGGGTGCCGATGATCTTGCTGTAGTTGTCCACGGCCTGGTAGATATTTTCGATGAGGCCGTTGGGACGGCTCGGAACTCCGATTACGAAATTATTGAAATCAATTTCCGGAACGCCTTCTAACTTGGGCGCCACCGGAAAGATGCCCAACCCCTTGTTCGCACCGGAGTCAAATCCCAGATCGGCGAGGGTTGTGTTTGTTCCGCCAATTGGTTGATTGAAATGCGTATCCAATCGGAAATACCCAAGACGAAATTCATTCACCGCGGCCGAACTGAACGTTTTGGTATCCCCGAGGTTGATATTATCGGTCATTCCTCTACCATCTACGGAGAATCCGGGGTACAGGGGCGCGTTCCCTGACCAATAGGGGTCGATGCGGTTGTACTTGTCGAAATAGTAGTAAGCGGTGAGAAGCCCGAATTTCGAGTTGCCATCCGCCCGTCCGCTGAATTTGTTGTCGCTCAGATTTGTGGCCTCGGAGCTATTTGAATACGTGCCGGTTCCGTTTGACCCAATCGTCCCGCTACCTGCCGGCAAAATGTAAGGTAGAAGCTTCGCTGAAATTGGGTTGAAGGCGCTGGGCGACAATTGCGCGTTTGGAAAAACACATTGGGCCGCAGTCGTGCAAGTTGTCGTGTAGTATGCCTCACCGGCTGTCACGGTTTGCCCCAACTGGGTAGAGAGCTGCGATGCCCACGCCGCGCCGTTCACAGTGGTTTTGAGCAAGCTGCTGGCTATTCCTGTGAAGTCCCCCGACTCCGTAGCCGCGCTCGGCGCTCCGTTGATGATTTCCGTCACGCCCTGGATTACTCGATTGCCCTGATAATCCGCAAAGAAAAAGATCTTGTCGCGCTTGACGGGCCCGCCGAAAGTGCCGCCAAATTGGTTCTGGTGATAGGCGGATCGTTGTCCGCCGGCAAAGTAATTCGCCGCGTCGAAATCCGTATTGCGCAGGAACTCAAACACGTTTCCGTGGTATTGGTTCGTGCCCGATTTGGTGACGACGTTGATCTGCCCTCCGGCGTAGTTCCCATACTCAGCGTCGTAATTATTCGTCAGAATGCGAAATTCTGCGATCGAGTCGAGGTTGGGAATTGCCCCGGCGCCGGAAAATCCTGTCTCCTGCACGAGAATTCCGTTCAGAATGAAGCCATTCGCTGCTTCGCGCATGCCATTCACGGAGAGCGCGCCGGAATTCAAATCGCCCGATACTTGTGGCGCGGGAAAGCCTGCGGATATGAACGGGCCCGCGTAGGCTCCGGTCGCCTGTGACGCCGTCGAAATGACCCCGGGCTGCAATGCCAGCAAATCGGTATAGCTTCGGGTAACCAGGGGGACGTCGGTCATCTCCTTCCCGGTAATCACCTCGCCCATCTGAGTGCTCTCGGTATCGACGTGCAGCGCGGTGCTGGATACCTCAACCTTTTCTGTCGCCGCACCGACCTGCAATTTCACATCGACCACCAGCGCCGAGTTCACATCGAGAACTAGCCCTGTTTGGGCGTAAGCCTTGAATCCGGTTTGCTGCACACTGATCGTGTAGTTTCCCAAAGGAAGAGATTGGAATGAATAAAACCCCTGCCCGTTGGTGGACTGGGTAGTGTTCACACCCGTATCCACGTTGGCGGCGGTCACGGTGGCGCCGGCAACGACTGCGCCGCTCGGGTCGGTGACTGTCCCGGAAATGCTGGCGGTCACGCCAGCGAGCAACTGTTCGCATGCAAACAAAGCCAATGCGAAAGCCAAAAATCCCAGATATTTGCCGAGTCTTGTGATTTGCATTCCCACCCCCCCCAACTCTGACCATCCGTTCGAATCAGACCACGCGAGCCAACGAATCTTCGGCTCATTGCATTGCGGTTGCTACTTTGGCGTGCCGGGCGAAAGTGTCAAAATCGTCTAACCGCTTATTTCGAATGGGAAGGCTTATAGTGTAGCCCCTACTCTTTGTCAAGATGTTTCACGGCTGGCCGGCTTTTGCTGCAAAATTTACGCGACCTCTCGTTCAGAATTGTGAGATTCTGCCGCGCGCTGCGAGTATGGGAAAATAATGCTACAGCACCTCGAAGTTGAAGTGGGAGCGCCTCTGGAAATTCAAGCAGGAGGGAGCGATGAGCAGCGTACGAGTTCTAGTCGGCACACGGAAGGGTGCGTTCATCCTGTCGGCAGATGGCAAACGCGAAAACTGGGATGTTAGCGGCCCTCACTTTGCTGGCTGGGAGATGTACCACCTCAAGGGATCCCCAGTCGATCCGAACCGGATTTATGCGTCGCAGTCGAGCAGTTGGTCCGGACAAATCATGCAGCGCTCGAACGACGGCGGCAAGAGTTGGGAGACGGTCGGCAACAAGTTCGTGTATGAAGGAGTTCCCGGAACACACCAATGGTACGACGGTACGCCCCACCCGTGGGAATTCAAACGCGTGTGGCATCTCGAACCGTCGCTGACCGATCCAGACAAGGTTTACGCCGGAGTTGAAGACGCGGCGTTATTCCTCTCAAACGACGGCGCACATACTTGGCAGGAGTTCTCCGGATTGCGCCAGCACGGCTCGGGACCACACTGGCAGCCTGGCGCCGGCGGAATGTGCCTGCATTCCATCATTCAGGACCCGAGCAATCCCGACCGGATGTTCATCGCCATCTCGGCTGCGGGCGCATTCCGTACCGACGACGCCGGAAAGACGTGGCGGCCGATTAATCGTGGGCTGCGCTCCCAGTTCATTCCGGACCCGACGGCCGAGGTCGGCCATTGCGTTCACCATATCGCGATGCACAGTTCGCGCCCGAATGTGCTTTTCATGCAGAAGCATTGGGATGTCATGCGCACCGATAATGCCGGCGATTCGTGGCAGGAGATCAGCGGAAATTTGCCGACTGATTTCGGATTTGCGATTGATGTTCACGCGCACGAGCCGGAGACGATCTACGTCGCGCCAATCAAAAGTGACTCGGAACATTTCGTGCCGGATGGAAAGCTGCGCGTGTTCCGCAGCCGTACGGGCGGAAACGAATGGGAAGCACTCACCAAAGGCTTGCCGCAAGCCGACTGCTACGTCAACGTGCTGCGCGATGCGATGGCCGTGGACTCGCTCGATAAATGCGGCGTATATTTCGGCACGACGGGCGGACAGGTGTACGCGTCGGCCGATGCCGGAGACACATGGGCGCCCATAGTTCGAGACTTCCCGGCCGTCCTTTCCGTCGAGGTCCAGACGCTGCCATGATCCGAGTTGAGCTCCCGCCGCACCTTCGCGGACTTGCGCACATCAGCGGCGAAGTGGAGCTCGACGTTCAAGGTGTGGCTACGCAGCGTTCGGTCGTCGATGCGCTCGAAGCCCGCTACCCGATGCTGCGCGGCGCGATCCGCGATCACATCACGCAAAAGCGCCGGCCGTTCTTGCGGTTCTTCGCCTGCGGCGAGGATCTCTCACATGAGCTGCCGGACGCGCCGCTGCCCGACTCGGTCGCGTCGGGTGCGGAACCCCTCCTCATCGTCGGCGCCATCGCCGGCGGCTGACCACCCCGTGGTTTCCATTTCTTTGTCAAGGCCCTGATCGCAGCGGTTACCAGAGCCTCATTGTTCGCCGATGCGTTTGAGTTGTTTTTTTACGGCAAGCGAATCGAGGCTCGCGAGTGGAAGCGACAAAATTAGATTTATTCTGCGGTCGAGGATCGTGAATGCGTCGCGGAAAGCGCGCGCGATCGATTCAGGTGTTCCTTGCACCGCCGCCGGATCAGGAACGCCCCAATGCGCGGTGATTGGCTGACCTGGCCAGACGGGGCAGACCTCTTTCGCGGCGTTGTCGCAGACCGTGAACACAAAATTCATTTGTGGCGCGTCCGGTTTCACGAATTCATCCCAACTCTTGCTGCGCAGACCCGCTGCGGATAGATTCGCGAGTTCGAGCTGCTTCAGAGCTTCCGGTCGAACAATTCCGGCTGGATAACTTCCGGCGCTGTATGCGGTGAACGTAGGCGGGCCTTTGCGATTCAAAATCGCTTCCGCCATGATGGACCGGGCTGAATTGCCAGTGCACAGAAACAGTACGTTGTAATGATTCGGCATAGCGCTCACTTGCAGTTCTGCCGGGACGCGGGTCCACAACATGAACTCGACGCTCGCTTCGCATCACCTGCCAGTTCCGGAACATCACGAAAGCACTTTTTGAGGCAGCCAATGAGGCTGCGATGAAACGCGGAAGTTGCAGGCGTGAGTTTGTAATAGGCCCAGAGACCCTGGCGCCTCTTCTTTATGAGTCCCGCCCTGCGCAGGTAAGCGAGGTGGCGCGAGGCCGTGGGTTGCGGCACTCGGGTGATGTTCACGATATCGCAGACGCACATTTCACCGCGCAGCAGCAAATGCAGAATGCGGAGCCGCGTGCGATCCGAAAAAGCGCGGAACATGAGATCGACAGTTGGTTTGCTCATTGCTTATATTCGCCTAAGCGAATATAGTATTCGTGAACGACGAAATCAAGGAGAAGCCGATGGCTGATTCGAATGAGATCACGCAGGCAGTAAAAGAGAAGTATGGAGAGGCTGCGAGCCGGGTTGCATCGGGCGGTGCGGCTTCGTGCGGCACTTCTCCTTCGTCGAAGTGCTGCGGCGGCGACCCGATCACGGCTAATCTCTACGAATCGGGCGAGACATCTGGGATTCCCGAGCAGGCTCTGCTTGCTTCGCTGGGATGCGGAAACCCCGCCGCCCTTGCGCAATTGCAGCCGGGCGAAATCGTGCTGGACCTCGGTTCTGGGGGCGGGATCGATGTGCTGTTGTCGGCAAAGCGCGTCAGTCCGGGAGGGAAGGCGTATGGGCTGGACATGACAGATCAAATGCTGGCGCTTGCGCGTGAAAATCAGAAAAAAGCGGGAATTCAAAACGTCGAATTTCTTAAGGGTCAGATTGAGAATATTCCGCTGCCTGAGAATGGCGTTGACGTTGTGATTTCAAACTGCGTAATCAATCTTTCGGCGGACAAAGACCGGGTGCTTGCGGAAGCTTATCGCGTGCTCCGGCCCGGCGGAAGATTCGCCGTGTCTGACGTTGTCGTGCGCGGTGACGTACCTCCGGAAATCAGGAGAAATATCGAGCTGTGGGTTGGCTGCGTGGCCGGCGCGCTAAAGGATTCGGAATACATGTCGAAGTTGACGGCAGCCGGATTTGAAGATGTAACGATTGAACCGACGCGAGTTTACAAAGTGGAAGATGCTCGACAATTTCTGAGCGCGCAGGGCGTCGACGCGGATGCAATTGCGTCCCAGGTGGAAGGCAAATTCGTCAGTGCGTTCATTCGGGCGAAGAAACCATCGGTATCGTAAAATCGCGGCGTAAACGGATTCGACCGGCCGATTCGAGTCGATGACGTTCACTTTGATGTCGCCCACAATGCCGCCCACGACGGAATCCCCGCCGGGATAGAACGTGAGCCCCAAGTTGCTTCATCGGATCGTCAACCTGCTACCCGCTCGCGCGGGCCACGGAAAGTATACATCCGGCACTTTGCATGACAATGATTTCCCGAAACGTTTTGGTTTTGGCTTTATGACGGTTTCTAGTAAGCTCCTGCTTGCAAAACTCAATGAATCCATCTCTGAAGAGCGCGGCGGGAAGAATTGGATTGAAGTCAAAAGCGAAGCGTGTAAAGCGCCACGTCACGATTCGCGAAGTCGCGAAGGCGGCAGGGGCTTCCGTCTCCACAATCTCCGCGGCGCTGAACAATTCAGACTACGTGAGCGCAGACATGCGCAGCCGGATTGACGAAGCGATCAAGACGCTGCGATATTTCCCGAACGATCTCGCCCGAGGTCTTCGCCTTCAGAAAACACACTCGATTGCCATCGTCGTCCCCGATCTCTCGAACAACTTTTACATCGAGCTGGTGCGAGGCGCGAAAGACTATTCAGCCTCGGCGAATTTCACCGTCCTGATCGGAGACTCCAGAGAAAGTTGGGAAGAAGAGCGCAATTACCTCGAGTCGTTTCACCGGCGCCGCGTCGATGGTATTGTGCGCGTCCCGGCCATAAATTCAGTCGGCGGGAAAACCAGATCTGTCCTGGGAAATCTTCCGGTGGTCTACGCGGACCGCTACCCGCTCGCGCGTGATCCATACATCGGAAGAGTGGGCGTGGACAATACCGGTGCGGCCGAAAGCGCCACACGCTACTTACTGAGTCTGGGGCACCGTGATATCGGAATCATTGCAGGCGATGCTTCCAGCGGAACGTCGGTGGATCGCCTGCAGGGATTTATGAGCGCGATTCGTAGCGCGAAAATCCGCCAGGACCGGTCGATGATTCATGCCGGGCACAACGACATGGAAAGCGGCCATTTTCACGCGATGCAGCTTTTAACGCGGGGGCAACGCCCCACGGCAATTTTCTGCACCAACAACATGATGGCATTGGGCGCGCTGGCTGCCATTCAGGAGATCGGCCTCGCCTGCCCCGACGAGGTCAGCCTGCTTGGCTTCGACGATTTTTATTGGGCGACTCTGCTTCGGCCAAGGCTCACCGTGGTGCGCCAGCCCGCGAGAGAAATAGGAATGATTGCCGCGAGACTCTTGATCGATCACATCGAAGGACGGGTGAGCGTACCGACGCCAGCCGTGCTAAAGACACAGCTCATCGTGCGCGACTCCTGCTGTCCCCCTAGGAAAGCCTAAGCGCAGTGCGAAGTCCTCAAGCCTAGGTGACCGCGCTTATCCTAGCGGCCATGATTTGACAGCCCTCGCCCTGAGAAAGTACGCACCCAAACCCAACAACAAAAGAATCACAGCGGTGCCAAGGTATTGCCTCTGTTCCGGCGTGGACGCCACATAGATCCACCCTGCGAGCGCAATAAGCGCCGGGACGGGGTAAAGCCACATACCGAACGGACGCTTGATTTCCTTCCGATATTTGCGAATGGCGAACACCGCGAATATCTGAGGGATGAACTGAAAAGCAATCTGAATGATCATCATCGCCGAAATCAGCCGCTCCAGCGAAAACCAGCAGAGTGGAATGGCCATCGCGTTGGTGGCCACAACTGCAAAAGTCGGGAAGCGGCCTGTGGGATGAACGCGGCCGAACACCTTGAAAAAGTTTCCCTCCGCGCCCGCGGCGTAGAGGACCCGCGAATAGCCCAGGCTCATGGTGAAAATCCCCGCGAGTGTCGCAATCAGGATCAGGCACGTCATCACAGACGCCGCGCGTGCGCCATACAACTTGCCGATAAACTCTGACACCACAGCGTGCGAGACCGCGGCTTCGCGCCACGGAATCGTACCGATGATCACCACACTCATTAATAGGTAGAGGACCGCGACGATCAAAACCGAAAACACAATGGCCCTGGGGATATTCTTCGCGGGATTTTGGACTTCGCCTCCGAGGTAGGTGATGTTGTTGTAGCCGCCGTAGTTATACATCGCGATTAAGGTAGCCGCCGCCAACCCGTAGAAAAACGGCTTCGAGAGATGAAATGCTCCCGGCGGAAAATCAAATGCCATTTTCGTGTTTATGTGTATGAGGCCGGCAACGATTACCCAAAACATCGCAAACAACACCACACCCAACATCACCACTGAATAACGCCCTACTTCTTTAATGGGGCGGTACAACAGGAAAGTGATGAGCACACAATCGCCTGCTGCAAGGAAGCCGACGCCGGCGTGGCTTAATCCCGGAAAGAAATAATGAGTATATTCGGCAAAGCCGACGCTGGCGGCCGAGATGCCCAGCGGAGCCACGAAAATTGTTTCCCACAAAAAGAGGAATGAGAATAGGTGCCCCCAAGTGCGCGGATTGAAAGCCTCGCGAAAATAAATATATGCTCCGCCGGCTCCCGGCATCGCCGCGCCCAGTTCAGCGTAGACCATTCCATCGCAGACGGAAAACAATGCGCCGAGAAACCAGCCAAGCACAGCCTGCGGCCCGCCCATGGCGGAAAGGATCACGCCGATGGTGATGAAGGGGCCGATGCCAATCATGTCCACCATGTTTACGGCTGTGGATTGAACCAAGCCCATGCCGCGAACAAGTTTTTGGGAGGCTACAGCGATCTCGGAGGGAAGTTGTGGCGCTTGGTTTTCGGCCACGTTACGCGTCCTGGCTCAGTGACGGCAAGGGTTCTGCCGATTGGGGTCAAAACTCAATCGAATATCGAGCGCGCACTATAGCAGCGTGATCGGGCACGGACAAGGAAAGAAGTGCGAGTATACTGAAACGTTTCGGCATTAACCTGCGTCGCGGCAAAGTCTCGGGGAGGCAGGCGGGCCGGAATTTAGAACTGCTGTTGCGATATGCAGAGATCCGCTACGCTGGGCGACGGATCGGGGAAAAGCGATAACCGTGAAGACGTGCGGGATTTTCTGGCGATTCGCCCTGTGTGAGTGCGCTTCCTTGCTTTTTTGTTTCGCGCTCGCTCCCGGCGCACAGCAGAATCAATCCACACCGCAAGCGCATCCGCTTCAATTATCCGGGCCGCTCGCTGAGGCACGATCCTCTCTCTCCCGCGGAGATACAGAAGACGCAATACAAATTCTCTCCAGCTATCTTCAAACTCGGCCGAAAGACTCTGCCGCGCGGATTTTGCTGGGCCAGGCGTACTCGATCGCCGGGCAGAACGACCGCGCCGAAGAAGAGCTCCAGAACGCCCTACAATCTGCGCCTGACGACACCACCGCGCTTGCAACACTCGGCGAGATCTATGAACGCGGAGGCCAGTTGGAAAAGGCTGAGCCAGTGCTCGCGCATGCGGCAAGAGTTAGCCACGGCGCCCCGCAGATTCGAATGGAGTGGGGTGTCGTTCTCGCGCGCCTCCACAAATATAAGGAAGCCCAAAGCGCATTGGCAGGCCTTTCACCGCCCAGCGGCACTGAACAACGAATCGCATTCTTTAGGCTGAAAGCTTCCGTGGCTCTCGGCCTGGGAAATACTTCGGAAGCCGCCGCGGAAATGGAAAAAGCTCTGGCCCTGAATCCGGCGGACGCTCGGCTTGTCATGGCCACCTCCGTTGCGGAACTGCAATCGAAAAATTGGCAACGCGCGGCAAGTTTGGCAGAGCCCCTATTTTCCCGCACGCACGATCCTCAACCCGGCCTCGTTTACCTGGAAGCGCAAATGGGAATGCATGCCGATTTCCATCAAACGCTGGAGTTGCTTCACGCGACGCAACTGGCTCCCAAAGACGAGTTGGTTTTTCGGCAGCGTCTGGCAGAGCTCCTGATCTCTCACGGGAAATTTTCCGAATCCATTGACGAATTTCAGGCGGTGGCGGATCTCGACCCGGGTCGTCCCGAGTCGCAATTCAATCTCGCTCTCGCGCAGTTCCGCGCGGGTCGTTTGGACCATGCCTTGGCGAGCTCGGAAAAGTGCAAGGAGCTTGGCGACAGCGCCGAGCTCGAAGATCTGCTCGGCGACATCCAAGAGGCGCGCGGTGATAACCTGGAAGCCGTGAAAAGCTATCAGGCCGCCGTGGCGCTGGCTCCAAACGAGGAGAAGTATCGTGTCTCGCTCGCGATCGAATTGATCCGCCATCAAAATTTCGACGCTGCCAAGGTCGTTCTTAAAGAAGCCGAAGACCTACAGCCGGACTCTTGGCGAATCCAAGTAGCGCTCGGCATGATCGAGTATTTCGCGGGCACGGATGAAGAAGCCACCCGCTATCTCCTGCGCGCGGCCGACTTGGCTCCCGAGCCCGAACTTGCGATGAAGTATTTGGGGGACATTCAGGTCGACCGCTCCTCTCCCCCCGATCCCGGCGCGGTTGCAAGACTCTGTGAATACTCAGACAGCCAACCTAAGGAAGGCCAGATGCAGTTCTATTGCGGCGCTTCGCTTTTTCGCCGGGACTCCGTTTCCGGTGACAAAACTCACTCCGGCGAAATTCTACGCCGCCTTCACACCGCATCTGGTCTCCTCCCAAAAGACGCCTCTCCGCATTGCCAACTGGGGAAAGCATATCGATGGTTGGGACAATGGCAAGACGCTCTCGCCGAATCCCAAATCTGCGCACGCATGGACCCGGACTCCGCGGACGCGCACTATCGTCTGGCCCAAATCTATGAGCACGTGGGACAACCGGAGCAGAAACGAAAAGAAATAAAGCTCTACGAAGCCGCCTCAACGCGCGTCGCGGACGAGAACGCCCGCCGCCAAGCAACAATGAAAACGTTTCTCTACAACATCCAGCAGGAGCAACCGCAACCGGACGAGAAGTGAGTAAGGTCCGGCGTCAAATACGTTCACTCTCTTCTCAGCTGGATCAGCGCGGACTTTTCCTTCTTCGCGGTGCTCGCGTGCTGAGCTGAGTACTGATCAGTGAGGATTTTTCCCTAGGCTAACCATGTTGGCGAATAAGCGATACGCGCCGGGTACGCCTTCAGGCATCTGGCGGTAGAAGGCGTAGGCGTTGTAGATGTAAACGCCCTTCCCGTATTTCGCAAAAAGGAGGCCGCCTTTTTGGGGAGCCTGGCCGGGATCGTGCGTTTCCAGCAACGGCTCATACGCTGAGTCCCAGCTCTCAAGAAATTTCGAGCCGCGCTCTTCCACCCAATTCTCAAAATCTTTACTGGTGATTTTGTTTGGCCAGTTGAAAACGGGATTTGCCGGTGCCAGGATTTCCACCTTGGAATTCTCGTCAGTTACTTCTTCCGGATTGGAACCCATTTTGTAGGGATATGGGCCGTAGTTATGGTCGTACTCCGGTGTGTTGTATTGAACGATCGCCACGCCGCCGTTCTTCACATAGTCGAGGATGCGGCCATTATTAATTTTGAGATCCTCTCGCGCGGCATAAGTGCGCACGCCGAGAATGATGGCGTCAAATTTTGAGAGATTCCCGCTGGCCAAGTCTTCCGGACTCAGGAAATGAACGTTGAGCCCCAAATTCTCAAGCGATTGAGGGACATCGTCGCCGGCGCCCACGATGTATCCCACGTTCAGACCCGGTGCGACCTTCACGTCAACTCCGGAAGCCCGATATGTGGAAGCGTGATAGAGATTGTAAGGACGCAAACCCGGATATCCGATCGTGTGGTAGCCCTCTTTGTAATCGTGGCCGTCATAAGTCGCCACAGCAGTGATGGCGTAAGGCTTTTCCGCCAACTTTGTCGGCGTCACGTGGAACGCGAGTGACTGGTCGTCCCCGTCTTTCGACGTTGAAAATTCCTCCTGCGGCGCCTTCCAGCCTTCCGGCAAATCAAGTCGCACCGTTCCCTTCGCAGGACCTTTTACGTTGCTGTGAATACTCACCGTCACGTCGAAGGATTTTGCGTCGAGCGGAACAATACCCGCCTGCGGCGAAATCGAAACTGATATAGCCGGACCCACAATCAGCGGCTCGAGAACTGTGCCCGGGCCGGTTACCCGCTTCACGGATTGCACTACCTGTGCTATTTCGAATGGCACCCCGTCGAATGCTAAATGCACTCTGGCAGAGAGGGGATACGGAGCTAACGGCAGATTGAGATATTTTGGGTCTTGGATGTCGTAGTAGGGGTGCTCGATATTTGGACGCGTGAAATAAGGTCGTGTGTAGCTGGCGTTGGTTGCAGCGTGAACTGTAAACCGCAGGTCCGCAGACTGATTGCCCTTCAGTGTGCTTCCCGTCTGCGTCGCCGGATCGAAGGTGAATTCATCCTTCATGGGACTTTCTAGCACGGCGCTCTGCAATTCCACGGGAAGATTGGTTGGGCTCGTCGTATGAATCTTTACCCAGAATTCTTGTCCGGGGATCGCCACTTGAAAGGTCGGCTGATTTCTGAAAAAGCGCGCAAAAGGCCCGGTTGGGTCTTTCTCAGGAGCCAGCGTCGCAAGCACCGAAATGCCCAGCGATTCCGCCAGCGCATTTTCGAACTGCGCCTGCTTCACGTTTAATTCGTGCATCACGTCGTACTTCGAATCCTCCGAAAGATTGCTGCTCCCAACTTTTTCGACCAGCTCGTTCGTCTTCTTGAGGCCAGCCGCCAGCGTCGAAGCAATCCCTTCCGGATGTTGCGCCGAAAAATCACTCATGGCCTTTTCAACCAGCGAATTAATCTGAGCTAAGTCATCCTTCAAGAAAGCGGAATCGCCGCCTTGCGCCAGAGTCGCTATACCCGCGAGTGAAACGTCGATGCCATCGAAGAATGAAGATTCTTTATCCTGCGCAGAGATGCGCGACGCAAACCGGTGATACGGCGTCATCTCGGCTTCGGCCGGCGGCAAGCTCCTGCCGCCGCTCTGCGACTTCTGGCGGCCGAGACCCAGTCGAGAAATCTGCAAGTATGTTAGTCCGATGACCGGATCGTATTCGCCTTCTGGGATTTCAACGGAAGCGGAAAGCGCGCCCTTTATGACGGTGTCGTCCGTGTAGTTGTGAAATTCCGCGGGATAGAATTTTCCGTCTGCGTAATCAAGAATTCCCTTGTCGGTGGCAGGAGAAAACGGCACCAGAGCGTAATCCTTTATTGGCTTCCAAACGTGCAGCCCCTCTTTGAGCTGCTCGGGAAACATGGCCGGATCTCCTGCCGCTTTGAAAGCCTCCTGCGCCATCTGCCCGGATACTTGGTGATTGCTATGCCCGTCGGTGCGGCCTCCGACGAACACCGAAGTAATCACCAGAGGACGGGTCATTCGTACGACACGCACTACATCCGAAAGAGTTTGATCGTGTCCCCACTTATCGAGTGATTCTTCTTTCGTCTTTGAAAAACCGAAATCAATCATTCGCGTCCAGAATTGTTGGACTCCGTAGTAACGATCGGCCGCCAGAAGTTCTTCTGTGCGCACCAGTCCGAGCGCATCGAAGTAATCCGATGACATGACGTTCGCGCCGCCTTCCCCGCGGTTGAGTGTCAACAACGTGACTCGCGCTCCTTGCCCGCGCGATTCATAGGTCAGCATTCCTCCGTTTTCGTCGTCCGGGTGCGCGGTCACCATCAGCAAGCTCGTGCGAGTGTGAAGTTTTAGAAGACTCTGTCAGAGCGCGGCCGCTCCTCGGTCAATATCCAGCGGCTCTGCAGCCTGAATCGGCTTCGAACTGACGGAGACAGGAGATTGAGCTGCCAGCGGAGTCGATCGAAATAAGGAAGGCAGTGCACAGCATAATGCCGCTATAACCAGAAGGATTTTGCTGGATCGTGATGCCATTCTTCCCCCCTTGCCTGTCGCGAAAGATCTAGTTAGCTCCGGTTTGGTTGCGCAAACTCACGAGATACCATTCGTCGACGCGGGACACGCTTATCGCTAGAGTTGATGCTAGTGCTGCGAATGATCCTGTGGAGGTTCGGTCTGCGAGGTGCGAAATATTTTGAGTTCGTCCAAGTATTGCGGCGCTCGGCATCGAGCCTCCGTTTTTCGGTCGGAGTACGGCATTGTACGTCCACGAGGAATGTTGTCAACGAAAATACCAAAACGTTTTGGCATCGGCTGCGCTTGCCGATTCGCGGCACGTGCACACTCTCAAATATGCCAAACTCGGCAGCAGAAGATTGGTTTCCGAAAAATTGGCTTGACAACTATTTTTCCGAATGTTACATGTCCAAATATTCGAAACCGAATCGTTTCGGCACGCTTAGGGGTGAGTCTTTAGGGGACGGGGGTTGCGGCGGCTGTGCCCTTCGTTTTTACCCTCCTTTTTTGTGACCGCTCGGTTTGGAATACACGTGCGGCAATTTGCGCATGCTGGGGGAATCGCTGGGTTGCCGGCCATTCAGCGTGATTGGGATCGTCGGCATATCGGATTTCGGAGACTTGGCGATGCGGGGAAACCTTTGCGTTTCTTTCTGGCCCTCTAGTTGAATCGGTGTACAGAGACGTTTTGATTCGCGCCGCGTCAAAAGTTCGAGAATTGTTCGTCGAATCCGAAAAGTGGAGGCTGCCATGAATCGAGTGATCGGAACTCGCAGACTGCTTCAGTGGGCGATGATGCTCGCAGCGTTGCTCGCGGTTTCTGCTCTGCCTGCCTTTGGACAAATCGATCGTGGCGCCATTGCCGGAAAGATTGTGGATCCCTCCGGTGCCGTAATAGCAAAGGCCATGGTCACCATCACGAATAAGAACACCGGCGTCGTGGCGACCACCCCTGTTGATAGCGCAGGCGAATATCAGGTCCTCACATTGATCCCCGGCACGTACTCCGTGCAAGCAAGTGCTGATGGATTTGCACCGGCTTTGCGCGATGGTGTCGAGCTACACGTGCAGGACCACCTTTCCCTCGATTTCACCTTGGACGTTGGCACGGTTAAGCAGGAAGTGCTTGTCGGAGGTGGCGAGCCAATCCTCGAAACTCAGACTGCCGATGTGGGAAGCGTGGTGAATTCTCAGCACATCAACGACCTTCCTTTGAACGGTCGGCGCTATGCTGATTTGGCGCTATTGGAACCCGGGGTAATTAGGCTTTGGTCGCCACCGTCGGGTAACGATGCGACAGACTTGTTCAGCGCAAACGGGAACTCTCAACTCCAAAATAATTTCCTGCTGAACGGTATCGACAATAACTCGTTCTCGGAAAACCTGCAGGAAGCTTCGGTGCAGGTAGTGCAGCCTCCTCCCGATGCGCTGCAAGAGTTCAAGATTCAGACCCGCACTTACTCCGCTGAATTCGGCAATTCCGCCGGCGCTGTGGTCAATGCCACCATCAAGTCCGGCACCAATGGCTATCACGGAGATCTGTACGAGTTTTTCCGGAATAAAGATCTCGATGCAAATCAGTGGATCAACAATGTGGCCGGGTTGCCGCGCGGCGGCTTCAGCCAGAATCAATTCGGGGGCACGATCGGCGGCCCGATCAAGAAGGACAAACTGTTTTTCTTTGGCGATTTCGCACGCTTCACCAGCCGGGATGGCGCTACCGAACTAAGCACGGTTCCCACACCGCTGATGGACCAGGGCAATTTTACGGAATTGAATTTTCCTTTGACCAATCCAATAAAGATCCCCAGCCAGGCCAATTGCTATGTCGGAAACATTATTCAGCCCGGATGCTTCGATCCCGTCGCTCAGAAGTTTTTGGCCTTGGTCGCTGGCACAGCGGTTCCGAATCTCCCTGCCGCAGTGGCCGCGGAAGGACAACCGGGGAGTTGGACGGGAGCGCCGAACTACGCATATCCGACGTCGGTTCCCAATGACCAAAATTCCCTGGACGCGCGTATCGACTACAACATGAGTTCGAAGGATCAAATCTTCGGAAGTTACAGCTATCGCCATGTGGACCGCCAGGACCCTTTGTGGACCAGCGATCCCTTGATCGGCAACGGTCAATTCGCAACACAGTATCGCTGGCACCAGCAATCACTCGCGCTGGGCTGGACGCACACACTCTCGAGTTCGCTAGTCAATGACCTGCGTTTCGGCTTCAGCCGTGACTATGCGCATAGCGATCCTCTGGGATTAACTCTTGGCACTTCTCAGGCCCAATCCGCTATCGGTTTGTCAGGAGTCCCGCCCGGTCCGAACGACGCTGGCCTTCCTGCTTTCCAGTTCAACGGCCTGGTGAACATGGGGTCAGCTGGGTGGCGGCCTCAGTACCAGATTTCGCAAGCGTGGAACGCCGTTGAGAACTTGAATTGGCTGAAAGGCAGTCACAGTTTCAAGTTCGGATATCAATACCTTCGGCGGACCGACAACTTCTTCGACATAGAAGCACCTCAAGCTCTTTTTTATGAAGGCGGATCTGTCGCCGCCGGTTTCGGATTTGGCCTGCCTGATTTGGTGCTCGGAGACATAGACGATGCGTTTTACACAACTCCTCACGTGGTCCATTATTTCCAACCGGGACACTCGTTCTATGCCATGGACACCTGGAGAACGACTTCCAAACTCACCCTTACTTACGGTCTTCGCTATGAACTTTTCGCTCCGCTCATAGATAGGAATAACCAGACCTCGAACTTCTCGCCGGCGAACGGCGGTGAAATCGTCACTGCGGCGAGCAACGCGACCGGCTGGTACAATCGCGCGCTGATTCATCCAGACCTGCTCAATTTCGCGCCGCGTCTTGGCTTTGCTTACCAGATGCTGCCGCGCCTCGTCTGGCGAGGCGGATACGGAGTTTTCTATCAGCACGTGAGCCGGATAGGCTCGGAATCGCTGCTCCAGCTCAACCCGCCGTTCTTTATTGATACCAATATCCAGGACTTCAACCCATCCAGCACTGTTTTCCAGCTAAAGAATGGGATACCCGCGTCCCTTACTCAGTCGACGGCAGTCGATTTGACTACGCTGCAAATACGCGCTCAGGATCCGAATCAACGTACTCCGTACGTCGAGCAGACGAGCTTCGGACTCGAATACCAGGTTGCCCGCGACACCGTGCTGGCGGCCACATACGTTGGCAATTGGGGCCGCAAAGAGGGCAGGCTGCGTGACTATAACCAGCCGATGATCACGGGCTTCGACACGGGCTGTCCGATTTTGCAGTATCCCTATCCCAACTTGACCACGGCAACGGGCCCAGTCGATACATTCACTGCCAAAGGTTGCTCAAATCCTACGATAGATGGAAACCTTGAAACTGCGACCAATGATGGGAATACGGACTACAACTCGCTTGAGCTTGCGCTGCGGCACAGGATGTCCCATGGCTTGAGTTTCAACTTGGGATACACCTACGCGCACGGTCTCGCCAATTTCACCGACCACTTGACGGCCGGAACGTATCCTCAAAACTCGTATGATTACGCTGCGGAGATGGGCAATTCAATTCTCGACATTCGCAGCCGTTTCGTGGGGAGTTTCCTGTGGGAATTGCCGATTGGTCAAGGCAAGGCCTATATGAATGGCGATAATTTCGCCAGTCGCTGGTTGGGAGGTTGGCAATTCAACGGGATCGTAACGGAACAGACCGGAAATCCCTTTCAAGTCACTGCCAGCAACGATGGCGTGGTGGACGGTCACAATGCACTTTACGCGGATTGTATAGGGGATGCCTTCGCGGGCGCGACGACCAATCACAAACTGTATACAACCACGGGCTTTTTTATCAACCCGGCGGCGTTTGCGCAGCCCGGTCCCGGACAGTTCGGGACCTGCACTCCCTATCCGTATCACGGTCCCGGAATCCAGATGTGGGACCTGAGCCTGTTCAAACAATTTAAGTTTACGGAACGATATTATCTAGAATTCAGAACTGAATTTTTCAATGCCTTCAATCATCCCAACTTCGCAAGTCCCAATGCGAACTATTCCGCTGGCAGCCTGGGTTCGTTTGGCAAAGTCACCGACACGATCGCGCCGGTTTTGGGAACCGATTCGGGCGGTCCCGGCGATCCTCGTGAAATCCAGTTCGCACTAAAGTTGTACTTCTAATGATGAAGCCGTACTTCTAGCGTCCGGCGCGGGAGCGGTATGGGCCGCTCCCCGCATCTTCTTTTTCTTTAGCATCTCTGATTCCGGCACCGGCTTGGATCAAAGGCCTCAGGGAGTTTGTTCGGCGTCCACGAAGGAGACGTCGGAATGCCGCATAAAATCGGAATCATCGGAGCGGGAGGCATCGGAAACATACATGCCGCGATCCTGGCCAAGGATTCTCGCGTAACCCTCCAAAGTATTTTCGACGTGGAAACCGCCCGCGCCCAAGCCATGGCCGCCAAGTTTGGTTGTCGTCACGTCCGCTCGCTCGAGGAACTTTTCAAAGTATGTGACGCCGTTTTCGTCTGTACTCCCAATACGACTCATGAAGAAGTTGCCATGCAAGTTTTGGAAGCTGGCAAGCACGTTTTCTGCGAGAAACCCTTCGCGCTGAATCTCGAGTCCGCCGCCAAGTTGCGCGATCGCGCCGTCCGCTCCGGCCGCGTCTATCAAGTGGGCCACAACCGCCGTTTCGCGCCCGTCTACAAAACTCTCAAAGCCGCGATTGACCGCAATGAACTCCGCCCGCTTTCTGTTCACGCCAAAATGAACCGCGGCGAGCTGGTTAATCCGCCCTGGGTCTGGAACGCCAAGCTAACCGGCGGCTTCCTCTACGAAACGCCCGTGCACATGTTCGATTTGATGACATTTTTCTTCGGCAAAGTCGATTGGGTGGAAGTGGCGGCCCGAGCTCACGAGCATGGCGAGCTCGACGATTTTTCCATCCTGCTCAGTTTTCAATCCGGCCTGCAGGCCACCATGAAAACCTATGCTCACGCCAGTTGGCACTTTCCATTCGAACGCTTTGAAGTTTACGGAATGCACTCGACATATGAAACTTTCGAAATGGAAAGAATCTCCTTCACCAATGGCCTCGAAACCCGCACCACGACTCACGATTTTGCCCTCGCCACCATGCACGAGAAATGGGGTTACATCGAAGAAGACCGCCTCTTCGTGGACGCCCTCGACGGAAAATCACCCGCGCCCGTAACCGCCGACGACGGCTATAACGTCGTCGAATTAATCGAAACCTGCTATCGCAGCGCCAGGGAAGGGAAGCGCGTCCACTTGGCTGCACTCGTAAAATAAATCCCCCGGTTCGGCGCTACAAAATCGCTCCGTCTCCCGGGGTCGGAAACCGCAAGGCCAAGGCCGCGGGCAGGATGCCCGCGCCACGAGAAAAATGCCGAAAACACCCCCTTTTCGTGTCCCGGTTAGAAACGACCCCCATGTTTTGTTTTCTATGGTTTACGGCGATTTCTAATTGTTTTGGTGTCCCGGTTAGAATTGAGATCATTCCCGTTCCGGGCCGCACCGTTAATCGCACCGTACATGTACCTTTCGGTCATAGCTCCGCAACCACCCTAGCAGGATGTTGGCGGAAAATCAAATGAGGGGTGATGTAAGATTTGGTTGCGAGGACGCCCTGAGGAATCTGGATTCTTTTTCGCAGCGCCCCGCGTTGCATTTGTGTTCTTTGCGAAAGCCTCACCTCTGAAGAGGTGAGCTACATTGATTTGATCTGAACGTTTCGCATAATTCCACGCCAGTACTTCGTAGCACTTTAGCGGTGGGATCGAAAAGCCCCGGGGCTGAAAGCCCATATTACGAGCAAGTTTTTTTCCGCTGGACTAAGGGGGCTCCCACCGAGCTGAAAGCTGGAAAGGTGCGGTTCCTCTCGCGTGGGAATGCGCAATATACTGGTTTGGATTTACGGCCAAGGGCATCCGCAGGTGAAAACTCGGACGATTTAGGCCAAACGAAAGACAAGTCAAGAACCGCACCCTTGGACGTCAAAGGGCTGCGGCACCAGCGGTCAACATCATTTAATCGATGGCACCTAAGAGGATTACCAGATCGTTTGGATTCCGGCGGCTTGGAGGCGGCGGTCGCGGGTGACGAGCGGAAGGCCGAGGTGGAGAGCAGTTGCGGCGATGATGCGGTCGGGCATGTCGGGAACAACGTCGCGGGGAATGTTCGGGAGCGCGTCGGCCACCCCTGCATCCACAGGGGCGATGAGCATTCCCGAACTCGGATCAGTCAGGGCCGAACGGAGACGCTCTAGGGCGGTAAGCGGAAGCCTTCGTCTTTCAACCAAGTAAACCGTTTCCACAAGCGAAATCGCCGATACGCGTACATGCCGAGCGTTGCGGACAGCGTCTTCAACCACGGTACGGGCAACCGCTGACAATTCCTTAGAGTTTTCCAAATACCAAAGAACGGTGTGGGTATCCAGCACCACACTCATAATTCGATGTCACGCGGGAAGTTACCCCACATTTCGCGGCGGGCCTCGGCGATGTCTTCTTCTGTGATGTGGAAGTTGAGGTCGGACCACAAGCCCAGCAGGCTGCGGAGCGGCTTTTTCGGGCCGCCGTTCTTTTCTTTCAGGAAGTCCACAAAGTCCAGGACTTCCTTCTGCTTCTCAGGGGGCAGCGCGCGGAGTTTTTCGACAACCTGTTCTTCGATCGTCATCGCACCCTCTCGGGGAACTCCGATTATTATAAGCCTGCTAGACACGATTTGGGTCACAGCCTTCGAGTGGGATGCTATGGGGTCACATACACAGAAGAGATACTGAAGGGGGCTCGAAGTTCTACGAGCGTCAGCCGGGATCCGCCTCAAGCGTTTCCACATACGTACACAGCACGAAATAGACTGAACTACGCTGCCTGGAGCTTCATCTGCTGTCCGAATTCGTGAACGTATTCTGCCAAGACTTCGCGGGCTACTTTTGGATCGGCGACTAGAGGGTTTTTCTCGAGGGCGGCGAGTGCTAACTCGCGGGAGTGTTCTACCGAAGCGCGCACTGTGAGGCGCTCGTACTCTTTTACTTGCAGCAGCAAGGAGCGAACGGCTTCCGGTGCGCGTCCTACCGGAGGCACTTCGACGCCGTGCGAAGAGACTTGGCAGGGGAGCTCGACGGCGTCATCGGGAGCGAGATCTTCGAGAGCTTTGCCGTTGCGAACCGTGAGAGGAATTAGCGAGGGCGTCTCCGCATTCAGCGCCTCCAACACGAGCAGGGCGATTTTCTCGTAACCGGAAAACTCTGAGTAGAGTTCCTGATTTTCCTTGCGGCGTTCGCCTGCGGTTGCCTCGATGCTGAAGTAGGAGGCGTTTCGTTCGCGCAGGTAGTTCTCGTAGATTTCGATTAATTCTGAATCGGAAGCCTGTGCCAGCTTTTGAAATAGTCGCGTGTTCATTCCTGCGATGGCTTGGGCGCGCGATTGGCCGCTCTGTTTCGTATTCTTGTATGCTGCTTGCGGAAAATAATAGAAGTAGAGATATTCCGTGGGCAGCAGTCCCAACTTCTGAATGAACTCCGGCGGGAAAAGCCCGTGCCGGTAGCATTTCTGGATAATCTCCGGAGAAGCCAAGACTTTAGGCAGCAATTCCGCGCCTCGCTCATCGCGGATGGACCGCACCCAGCCCAAATGATTCAGTCCCAGATAGTCGAATTTCAATTCGAATGGATTTCGGTCGAGCGCATGGGCGATCGATTCGAATGTTTCGAGCGGCGTATCACAAACGCCGATCACATTGACTGCGGAATGATTCAGAAGTCCTTGTGAAATAATTCCGACGGGATTGGTGAAGTTGATGATCGTCGCGCGCGGAGCGACGCGTTCGATCACGCGCGCGTATTCCAGCATCATTCCAAGATTTCGCATCGCCGAAGCGAAGCCACCCGCGCCCAAAGTTTCCTGGCCGACGAGACCGTGCGCCAGAGCGATCGTCTCGTCTTTAATTCGCGCGTCGTTTCCGCCCACGCGAATGCTGGTGATGACGTAGTCCGCGCCTTCAAGGGCATGCTCGGGATCGGAATATGCTTTGAGCCGCGCGCGAATCCCGCTCCGCTTGCCCATTGCTTCCGCAATTCTCTTTATCGTTTTCAGCCGCTCCTGATCCGTGTCAAAAAACGCCAACTCGTCCAGCTGTACGTTGCCGCCACTGCCAGCCGGGCCTTCCAGCCCCGCTAGACCATGGACGAGGAGCGGGGTCCTGACCCCCGCGGCTCCGATGAGAGTGATCTTCATGACGGCGTCATATCCTCCAGAACAAATTCTCGCTGCCAGACCGAGCTACGGACGGTAATGCTGAATCATCAACTTGCGGAGGCTTTTTTGCGTCGGCAGCGCACAAGATCCTCCCGCGCCAGTTGTCGCCAGCGCTCCGCAAATGTTGCCTGCTCGCAAACATTCTTCAAGTGTCCAGCCTGCGAGATAACCGTGAAGAAAGCCGCCGTTAAACGCATCGCCGGCTCCCGTTGCGTCCACACTGCGCACGCGAATGGATAGCTCTCGCAATATCTTGCCGTTACGAACGGCCAGCGAACCATCCGCACCAAGCTTCACCACGGGGACTCGCACCCACCGAGCCAATTTCTTCGCCGCTCGCTCGACTGTCTTTTCGCCAGTCATGGCACGCGCTTCCAGTTCATTCGGAAATACAAACTCAAATTCCCTAAGCAACGACGGCAACCGCGGAGAGTCAAGCACCTGAGGATTCCATCCCAGGTCTACGGAAAACGTCAATCCCCTTTTGCGCAGTCTCTGTATCGATCGCGTCCACACTTGAGGAGGAGACATTGCGCAGGCCAAATGCACATGGCGCGCGGTGCGAAGTTGTTTCTGCACATTGCTCCGCTGAAAAAGTTTCTCGAGTTTTGCGTTTACGGCATCGTGGGTAATCATCATGCGATCACCGTCAAATGCAGCGGAGACTGTGATCGCTGTTGCCAAGTGTGCGTCGATTTCACAGCCCACGGTGGAAATGCCGCTTCGGACGAGCGTTTGCCATTCCGGGCTTGTCAGTGCGTCGCGGCCCACACGCGTGATCGCTTTGGTCGGCGTGCCTAAACTGGCCGCGACCAATGCAGTTGTTGCGAGGCCGCCGCCTGGAAACCGCGCGATGCTTGCGGTTTTAACTTCTTCGCCCATTCGGGGAACACTGGGCAGGTTGTAAAACACAAGATCACGGAAGAATTCACCAAAGACCACCAAGCCTCTGTGAACAGGGCGTGTTTGGCGGCGCTCGTTTGGAGTGGAGGCGGAAGGCGCCATGGAGCGAATGATAGCAAAGTTGCCGGAGCGGAGAAAGGCGAGTGGCGAGAAATACCGAATCGTTTCGGTACCGATGGACGAAAATCTAAAATCGGCTGGTCTTATGACCAGCCCTACAAAATCAAATGCGCATCACGGGGCGGTGGACGCGGGCAAGATGCCCGCGCCACGAGTTCGATTGAGAGCGAATGCGATATCAGCTAACGTATGGAGCGGAGAAACTCGGTGGCAAGAGAAAAGTTTATCGGCTTCGTGATGACGTTCGCTTGCGTAGCTACTCTCAGCTTTGCCAGCTGGGCAGCTTCACCACAGCAGACTGGAACTTCCCACCCAAGCGAGGCTAATACATCTGTCGACGAAAAAAGACCGGCTGCACGCTCCGACTATTTGGGAGACGCGGCTTGCCAGGAATGCCACCAAGAGATCGCTCGAACGTATGCGCACACCGGGCACCACCTAACATCACAACTACCCAATAAGGATTCCATCCTGGGTAAATTTACAGCGGGCGGAAATATTCTGCGGACCAGCGATGCGGATCTGCATTTCCGAATGGAAGCGAGAGAAAGCGGGTTTTACGAAACGGCGGTCTTCTGGCAGCCGCCGGACGAGAAGATGCGAACGGAGCGAATCGATATCGTCACGGGGTCGGGAGAAAAAGGTCAGACCTATTTGTATTGGAAAGGGAATCAGCTTTTTCAATTGCCAGTGTCTTACTGGACGGAGCTGAAAGGGTGGATCAACAGCCCCGGATTTACTGAAGGAGTCGCGAACTTCGACAGGCCGATTCCGCCTACCTGCCTGGAGTGTCACGCGACGTATTTCGAGTCAATTGCATCAGAGCAAGCCGAAAACTACTATAAAAAAACGGGTTTTGTTCTGGGCATCTCGTGCGAGAGATGCCACGGGCCGGGCCGCCAGCATGCGGAGAACGAGCGATCGAAATCTGCTCCGGCTTCTTCGGGCACGCATTCCATCGTGAATCCGTCGAGTTTGGCTCGGGATCGCCAAATCGAAGTGTGCGCGCAATGTCATGGTGGGATCGGGCAGCCGATTGCGCCAGCGTTTTCTTACGTTCCGGGGCAGCAATTGGCGAACTACATCAAGCTTCCGCGCCCCGACGCGGATGCGCGCGTTGACGTTCACGGCAATCAGGTGGCACTCATGCAAAGAAGCCGGTGCTACCAAAACTCGCAGCTGACGTGTACGACGTGTCATGAGGTTCACGAATCGGAACATGCTGCGGCGTCATACTCAATAAAATGCTTGCAGTGTCATAAGGATCAGGACTGCGGCGAATTTGTGAAGTTGGGTGCGAAGATTCGGGAGAACTGCGTTGATTGTCACATGCCGGTGCAGGATTCCAACTTGATCGTCGCCGACTTGAAGGGGATACAGGTCAGGGCGCGGATACGGAACCACTGGATCAAGGTTTATGCAACCAGACAAAATCCTTGATTTAGTAAGAGGTGGCTTGGACGCTGGCCAGGGCTACGTCCGTGAGCCAATGGAGAGAACGAAGCTGCCGGATGCGATTTCGCGATCGGAATCGCAGAAAGTTTCGACTTCAATTTCGTAAATCCGCAGTGCGTCTCGAAGCGCCTGCGCACCAGGAGGCAGGTTGTTACCTCGGCTCACCAGGAGCGCCAAGCCCGCGGATCGATCTGTAACGATCTCCGCCGACCCATCGTGATTCACCGTCCACCCGACCGTTTTGAAAATAGTCAGGAAATCTTGTGCGTAAGCGAGCGCGTCGGCCGCCGCCGGCGAGTAGCAGACGCCGACCTGCTGAACGGGATACACCAAGAGTACCTGAATCATTATTGCCTTCTGGTGGGTAGTCAGCTTTCGCGGAGTTGCCTGCATCGCTGTCTCCGAGGCAGAGATGCCACAGAGTAATCCCCCGCTACGGCGGTGGCGCTAAAGGCTGCAAACTCCTTCGAGTTGCAGGGGAATGACCACATTTCCAGCCTTATCGATGTAATCAAACCTGCCGCCGATTTCGACTGGATCCCGTTGGTCCGCGAAGTGTTGGGGAAAAAGAGCACCGGCCGACGTGAGACGTGGAGTACTGACGACGCGCCCCGTCTTATCGATGTAGCCAAACGTGCCGGCAGATTGAACCAGAGCCAATTGTTCGGAGAACGAAGCGGCATCATCAAAGCGCGGAGTGACTAGAATCGTGCCTGTCGCGTCGATGTAACCCCATTTGTGATCGATTTGCACCGCCGCTAGCCCCTCAGAGAATCGCTTGGCGTTGTCGAACTGCGGAGCAATCACAACCTTGCCGGTTCTATCGATGTACCCCCATTTGTGATCGGTCTGTACCGCTGCAAACTGTTCGGAGAAGCGCTGAACAGAATCAAACCGCGGGGGAATGACGGGGTTTCCTGTTCTGTCGATATAACCCCATTTTTCGCCGATCTGAACCGCCGCCAACTGCTCGGAAAATGAAGTGGCTTTATTGAATTGGAAAGGGATCACGACGTTTCCGGTCGTATCTATATATCCCCATTTGCCATCAACCTGGACTGCAGCCAACTTCTCCGAGAACGAATTCGTCGCGTCAAACCGCGGGACGATCACGAGCTTGCCCGAGCTGTCCACGTAGCCCCACTTAGTGGTCTTATCCACGCAGGCCCGTGTTGGAGATTTCGACGCTAAATTACTTTGAGCCATGAGAGTGCCGCACATACCGGCATAAATTGCGATTAACGCGACTATGAAAAGGACGCAACTCTGAACTTGGTTGAAGAGAGACTTGTGTGAGGGCCGAGCGACAGGCGACGAGCAGGGCTCCCATGGTCTGCGGAGTTCTTTCTCGTGCTTCGTTTTGAGATGAGTGTCTGGAGTATTCATTGCTGAACTCCTGGCTTGCAAAGTTAGCGCGGAGGGTGAGACTCCTCCGTCAGACTACTCGACGGCGCGGGAGAAGGAATAATAGCACTTTCACTTCACCACTAGCGATCGGATTTTACTTTGAGGAAGCTGTCACGCTGCCGCAACCGTCCGACTCCATGTCTTGCAGCTGTTGCGCCGCTTCCATACTCCCGCGATTCGAAGCCGCAATCAGCAGCACCCGTGCTTGCTCGCAATTCTGCGGCACCCCGCGTCCCCAGGCGTAGAGATTGGCAAGAAGCAACGTGGCCTGCGGATTTCCCTTTTTTTCTGCAGCCCATAGCCACTTCACCGCGACCGCCGGTTCCGACCGCCCCTCATCTCCACTCAGATATTGCAACGCGTTGGCGAGTTCGGTTCCGCCGGCACTGGAGCGCAGCGACACGACCGTATCATCCCCCCCACCAGCCGGCCGTACTCGATGAGGCTTCGACGGAGGCCGCAGAAGCGGACTGACCTCGGAGTCTGGCGGGGAGCTTTGCGCATCAGACTCAGAAGCGACCAAGTGCAAATTGGATAAAACCTGACCGAGCGACTGTGTGCCCCCGCCGGTTTGCCAATACAGGAAAACCCCAAGGCTGACTATAGCTACAAACACAAGTCCCACTATCGTGAGTACAACCGTGCGAATCCGGTTGGGCGGAGTTTCCGGTTGGTAAGCTCGCGCGCCGGCCGGAGGACGCCAAGGCTCCATGAACTCCGAAGTTGGTGCAAAAGCTCCTGTACGAGAGGCTTCGTCTCGCGCAGTTGTTGCAATCGTTGCGCCCGCCGCCCCATTCTCCCCTACGAGTACCGGCCCGCTTGGAAATTCATTGGCCGCTCCTGCTCCGGTTGAAACTTTGTCCACGCCTGCGAGGTCTGCTCGCGGCGGCAGCGGTAGCGCATTCTGCTCTAGCCACCTACGGATGTTCGCTCGGTCCAGCTCTGGCAGATCCCTAAATTGCAGGCCACCGATCTTGTTCTCTTCGTCCATCCATATGATCTCGCCAATCGTTCCCATTTCAGCAAAGGGACTGAACGTAAATCGCACAAGAACTGCGCCCACATCATGCTGGATCGGACCATCAGCTCGGAACTGCAACCCGTTCTCGGAAGCATCAACGACGACTCCGCGATTTTGATTGGGGAAGCTCACATAGACCGGCTCGTAGGGCGTAGCTCGGGGAAATTGCCTGCGTTCCGTGACCATTGACTAAGACTCCTTTTCGGGCTCGGGCGCACCGTTCAGGCCGGCCTACCGTGGGTCAGATGCCTCCCGGCTTCTCTTGAAGCCGGCCCCGCAACGTGGCCCAACACCGTCTTGACATAGTAAAGTTGAGCCCATCTCGCATGGAAGCTACATTTCATCTGGTACTCGGGTTATGGTACTGGCTTCGGTAATGCATCGCAGACACTAATTGTCGTCCAACGCGCATCTGCTCTATTGTGGGGCTAAACGGTATCATTGCGAGGATAATGATTGCAATCCGAATGGGTTAGGCGAAACAACGAGGATTTGGACAGAAGGAGAAGATACCATGGGCGACGAGAAAATTGGATGCGAACCGGAGCAACCAAAGACCTGGAAGGAAAATGTGGACGGTGTGATCGTGGACTGCTCAGAACGGCGCGAGGGCAACCGGTTGGAATATAGCTTTGAATGCACCATCGGTGGCGTAGTCCGTAAGCGCGGATTCTGTAGCGACCGAGAGTTTACGCGTGAAGAACTGAAGCAACGCCCCGAGTTCCGCTCCGTTCTTACGGACGAAGTCGACGGCAAAGTACATACTGCCACGGCCGGACGGTAACGAATCATTAACGGCAAATCGACTCTCCTACGCGCCTCTTGCAGAATGCGAGTGCGTCCAGGCGGCGTTATCGAAGCGGCAAAAATTGCGGAAGGCTGTCCGCGGCACCGCCGATGGCGCGCGCCAAACTTAGTTTGGCTACGTTGTGTGCAAACACGCTGTTGATGTAATCGAGCTCGGCGCTGGCTACCGTCTGTTCGGCTTGGACAACTTCGACCGAGTCCGTGACGCCGGCTTCGAATCGCTGCTTGGTCAGAGTCAGCGTTTCGCGGCTGACCTGAAGATTTCGTTGCGACAAATCCACCTGGCTTGTGGCCGTCTGCAAATCGAGATAAGCGTTGCGCACTTCGCTTTCGATCTCGCTCTTGAGATCTTCGGCTTCCGCTTTTCGCTGGGCTAATTCGGCATCGGTCTGTTCGATGTCTCCTCCTGCGCGGCCACCTTGCCAGAGAGGCACACGAACCGTCCCCGCCACCGTGTACGTAGCCTTTGCCTGGCTTGGCGTAGTTCCGATGGCGCCGTAATTTGCATCAATCGAAAACGAGGGAAGCCTTTCGGCGCGGGCTGCAGAGCGAGTCATTTCGCCGGCGCGTACTTGTGCTTGTGCAGACCTCAGGTCAGGCCGCTGATCGAGTGCCTGCTTAAGAGCTTCATCAAAAGTGATCGGAGGGGCACTCGCGAACGGAATATCGTCGGACAGTTCGTATTGATCCGTGGGTGGTAAGCCAGTAAGCCGCGCAAGATTGATTTTCTGTTTCGCGAGATCGTTTTGTAGAGAGACCAATCGTTGCTGCTGCGTCAATGCTTGCACCTGGCTGCGATCCACGTCTACGCGCGCTACTAATCCCACACCGCTCTGCTGCAGAGCCTGTTGATATACGGCATTGGCGGAATCTACCTGCGCTCGAGCGGAAGCCACGCGAGCTTGCGCCGCGAGCACCTGCAAATAGGTGCCGCCCACGGCGAGAACGACCAAGTCTCTGGCATTGAGCGCTTCCAGTTGACTCGACTTTAGCTGCTCTCTGGATGAGCGGTAATTATTGATGGCAGTGAGGTCCACGACGGACTGCGTCAACTGAACGCGCGCGTCAATATAATTGTAGGGCCCGACGATGGTGGGGAATGTGAAGCCTGGAATCGAAAAATTAAAGCGCAATCCCAGTGCCTTCAAATTTTCGGTCTGAACTGATTCCGTTACCGAGCCGTTCAGGTTCGGCAGCAACTCGCTTCGAACACTGTGACTCATTCCTTGTGCTTGACGCGCACTCTGCGTCAGCCCAATTGCCCCCAAGTTGAACGCCAGTCCGCGATTGATTGCTTCGCGGAATCCCAACTTCCCTGAAAACGGCATGCGGGCGGTGCTGTTGGCGCTTCCGCTGTAGGGACCTTGCACCTGCACGGTGGGGTTCACGGTATCAACGCTCGTGGTGGTTCCGGGAACCGGGGTCTGTACCGGGACCACCGAGCCGTTTTGCGACGTTCTGCCAGAGAGGGGAAGCGGATTGACCGGCGTGCTCTGCGAGGAGGAAGGAGTTCCTCCGAATTGGGCTCGAGTAGAACTGGCGAACACGAGGATTGCGGCCGTGCACACAACGAAGGATCTGCTGACGTAGCGCGCTACTGCGATTGACGTTGTCATTTTCAATTGCCTCATTCTCGTAGAATCTTTTTGGCCGCTTTAGCTGAGCTGTTTTCGGAATCGCCATACGCTCAACACCAGCAAGACCGCTGTGAAGATGAAGAGAGCCAGGAAATGGGTCCAAAGCTGCCAGAATCCGCTGCCCT